>OFMI01000066.1_pt1 | contig 91271 bp, 77 predicted proteins | sample 1541741 | NCBI WGS metagenome assembly OFMI01 (sample SAMN04209219, study PRJEB22552) | human gut metagenome | biome: gut; material: feces | host: Homo sapiens | place: USA: Oklahoma | reverse complement strand
CTTGCGCTGTTTGTGGGGCTTGCGCTGTTTGTGGGGCTTGCGCTGTTTGTGGGGCTTGCGCTGTTTGTGGGGCGGGCATGGGCTGGGGCAGCGGGGGGATCAGCGGCCGGACATGGCCCTCAGCTCCTGCACCTTTTGCCGGATGGCCGCCAGTGCCTGCTGGGGGTCGGCGGCGTCGGCGGTGGCCTCCTCCATGGGGCAGAGACCCGTGCCGGTTCGGTTCAGGATGGACTCCGCCACCTCATCGCAGGTATAGGGAACACCGTATTGGGTGAGAATGGCCGTGGCCCGGCGGCTCATCACCGGGGCATAGACCATCGCCGGGTGCAGCAGGGTATAGAGCCATGCGGCTCCGGCACCCACCACCCGATCGGCCACGCTCCAGCCGGAAAGGCCCTCCTCCAGCCAGCTAAGAAGGGGCGCTACCCCCCGAAGCTGGGTGGTGCGGACCTCCTCGTCCCGGCACAGGGCGCAGGTGCAGTCAATGGTTGTCAAGGCCTCCTTGGCCCGTTCCAGATCAGTCATGGTGCAGAACCTCCATTGCTATAATTCGTGAAATCAGATGCGGAGACGGAAGGTGCGGGGAGCCAGCCGGTAAACCAGCAGCAGGAACACGGCGTAGTATTTGTCCTGGTCGGAGGAACTCACGTCGTTGTTGGAGAGCCCCCCCGATGAGGGTCAGGAAAACCAGAAGGTGGAAGAAGCTGCCCGTAGGGAGGGTCAGGTGCAGCTTGTGACCGGCCAGCGTCAGGGGCAGCAGGAACATCAGACCGAAGTACAGCTTCAGATCGTTTACCAGAAGCTTCATGGTTCCCTCTCATGTGAGAGTGGATAGCATATATGGATGCTATCACACGCATGAGGCACCTGTCAAGGAAAGGCCTTGCCGGGGGCGGTGAGGTTTGCTATAATAAGACGAAAAGCAGCAGGGAGGGGGGAGAGAGGATGCGGACCTTGGCCACCATAGCGCTGTCCTTTGCGGCGGGCGTTTTTGCCGCCGTGCTGCTGGGCGTGGGCGTCTGGCAGCTGTGGGCGGCAGGGGCCTGCCTGCTGGCGGGACTGGTGCTGCTGGGGCTGAAGCGGACGATGCCCGCCCGGCTGCGGCTGCGGGGGATGCTGATCCTCTTTGCCCTGTGCGGGGCGCTGGTGTACACGGCGCTGTTTCAGGCACTGGTACAGGCTCCGGTGACAGCCCGCTGCGGGCAGACGGGGGAGTTCTCCGGCACGGTGCTCTCCCGCCCGGTGAAGACGGAGTGGGGCGTCCGTGTCACCATCCGCCTCTCCGGCTCGGCAGCCAAGGCGGAGGTCTACGCCGATGCGGAATATGCCGGGTTAGAGCCGGGGCAGCGGCTCTCCGGCACGGCCCAATGGCAGGACGCTGCCCGCATCCGGGAAAACGATGTGACGGCCTTCACCTCACGGGGCGTGTTCGCTCTGCTGTATGCCCGTGGACCGCTGACGGCGGAGGAGGGCAGCGCCGGAAGCATCCGGTGGCTGCCCCAGCGGGCGGTATACGCCCTGCGGGAGAAGATCGCCGCCATATGGCCCGATGGCGACACGGCGGCCTTCGTCACGGCGGAGCTGACCGGCGACCGCAGCGGTATGGCGGAGGAGGACACTGCCGTCATGACGCAGGCGGGGGTGGCCCATCTGTTCGCCGTATCGGGGCTGCACTGTGCCTTTCTGGTGTCCCTGCTGGGGCTGCTGCTCCCCGTCCGGCGGCGGGCGCTGGGGGCGGGGCTCTCTATGGCGGTGCTGCTGTTTTATATGGTGATGGTGGGTCTGACACCCTCGGTGGTCCGGGCCTGCATCATGCAGATATTCCTGCTGGCGGCTCCGCTGCTGCGCCGGGAGAGCGATGGGCTTACCAGCCTGTCGGCGGCGCTGTTGGTGATCCTGCTGGCCAATCCCTTCGCTGCAGCGGGGGTGAGCCTGCAGCTGAGCTTCGCTGCCACGCTGGGACTGGTGTGCTTCTCCCAAAGGCTGAGCGGCTTTTTCAAGGGGCTGTACCGGGGGAAGAAGCGGCCGGTGCGGGCGGTGGTGTCCTTCGTGGCCGCCAATCTCTCCGCTTCGCTGGCGGCCATGGTGTTCACCATCCCGCTGACGGCCTGTTACTTCAACACATTTTCCCTCATAGCGCCGCTGAGCAATCTGCTCATCGTTCCGGCGGCGGGATGGAGCTTCATGCTGGCCTTCGTGGCGACGCTGGCGGGCTTTCTCTGGCTTCCGGCGGCGCGGGTGCTGGGTTGGGGCGTGTGGGCGCTGGTGCGGTATGTCCTGTGGATGGCGTCGGCTCTGACCCGTCTGCCGGGCCATGCGCTGTATTTTTCCAACCGTTATCTCAAATACTGGCTGGTGTACGCCTACGCCCTCTTCACCGCCTGCGCCATCACCGGGGAGCGGCGGCGGAAATATGCCGTGGCGGCAGCGCTGGCGGCCATGACCCTGCTGCTGACGGTGGGACTCAATGTCCGGCTCAGCCGCTGCGGAGAGATGAACGCCATGGCGGTGAACGTGGGGCAGGGACAGTGTACCCTGCTGTATGCCGGGGATCAGGCGGTGGTGGTGGACTGCGGCTCCAGCAACAGCTATGTGGATGCCGGGAGCCGTGCGGCGGATCAGCTGGAGAGCATGGGTATCCACAGGCTGCGGGCCGTGGCGGTGACCCACTATCACGCCGACCACACCAACGGCCTGTATCAGCTGCTGGCCCGGTTGGAGGTGCAGACCCTGTATCTGCCGGATATCGAGGACGAATACGGCGTGAGGGAGCGGCTGCTGCGGCTGGCGGAGGAGAACGGCATCGAGGTGGTGTATGTCCGCCGGACGGTGGAGTGTCCGCTGGGCGGGGCGGTGCTGAGCCTCTATCCCCCGGTGGGGGAGGGCGACCTCAATGAGCAGGGGCTGACGGCCCTGTGCAGCGCCGGGGATTTTGACGTGCTCATCACCGGCGACATGGCGGGCAGCACGGAGCGCAAGCTGGTGGGGCAGTACGATCTGCCGGATATCGAGGTGCTGATGGTGGGCCACCACGGCTCCCGATACAGCTCCTCGCAGGAGCTTTTGCAGGCCGTGCGGCCGGAGACGGCCATCATCAGCGTGGGCGACAACAGCTACGGCCACCCCACGCAGGAGGCCATGGACCGGCTGAGCCAGGCGGGAGCGGAGATCTACCGCACCGACCGGCAGGGAAATATTTTAGTGACCGTACACGGAGGAGATTGACCATGCCCCCTAAGGCTGAAAAAAAGAACAACGGCTTCGACCGCCTGCGGGCGGATCTGAAGGCACAGACCCCACAGAACGTATACCTGTTCTACGGAGAGGAGACGTATCTGCGGAGCTACTATCTGGAGGAGCTGCACAGGCTGCTGATCCCGGCGGGCTTCGAGGAGTTCAACTACCACCGGCTCTCCGGCAAGGGACTGACAGTGCAGGAGCTGACAGAGGTGACGGAGGCCATGCCCATGATGGCCCAGCACACCATGGTGGTGGTGACGGATCTGGACATCTTCCGGCTGGATGAGCATCAGCGCACGGCGCTGATGGCCCTGCTGGCGGACTTTCCGGAGTACTGCACGCTGGTGCTGGTATACGATCTGCTGCCCTATAAGCGGGACGGCAAGATGAAAAAGCTGTGCGCTGCGCTGGACAAGTCCGTGTGCGAGGTGGAGTTCCGCCAGCAGGAACGGGCGCAGCTGCTGCGATGGGTGAAGCGCCGCTTTGCCGCCGCCGGACACGACATCGACGACGCCACGGCGGATCATCTGCTGTTCACCTGCGGTTCCCTGATGACGGAGCTGGTGCCGGAGATCGGGAAGATCGCCGCCTATGCCAAGGGCCGGGCGGTGACGGTGGAGGATATCAACGCCGTGGCGGACCCGGTGCTGGACGCACGGGTCTTTGACATGACCAACAGCATCACCGCCGGGAAGTACGATCAGGCGGCGCAGGTGCTGGGGGAGCTGCTGCGGATGCAGACGGAGCCCATCGTCATACTGGCGGCGGTGGGCAAGGAACTGAGGCGGCTGTATACGGCCCGGATGGCGCTGGATGCCGGGAAGGACCGGTTCTGGCTCAAGCAGCTGTGGAGCATGAGCTCCGATTATCCCGCCAAGCTGTTGATGCAGGCGGCAGGAAAGGTGGATCACGAATGGTGTCAAACGGCGGTCATCCGGTGCCAGATGCTGGATCGGCGGATGAAAAGCGAGAAGAATATGGACAGCGAGGCGGAGCTGAAGCTGTTCCTCATGGAGCTGGCCGGCAGCCGGTGAAGCCCCGTGTGCGGCAGGTCATCGTGGTGGAGGGGCGGTATGACAAGAACGCCCTCTTGCAGGTGGTGGACGCCGTGATCGTGGAGACGGGGGGATTTTCCGTGTTCCACGACCGGGAGAAGCTGGCCTATCTCCGCCGTCTGGCGGCGGCCCGGGGCGTCATCCTCATGACGGACCCGGACGGGGCGGGCTTTGTGATCCGCAATCACCTGAAGGGTGTTCTGCCGCCGGAGCAGATCTTGCAGGCCTATGTGCCGGACGTGTACGGCAAGGAGCGCCGCAAACGCAAGGGCGGTAAGGAGGGCAAGCTGGGCGTGGAGGGGATGCCCCCCGCCGTGCTGCTGGAAGCCCTGCGCCGCTGCGGCGCCACATGGGAGGGAGAGGAGGCCCCGGCGGCCCCCTTGCGGCTCACCAAGGCGGATCTGTTGGAAAAGGGACTGATCGGCCCCGACTCCGCCGCCCGGCGGCAGGCGCTGTGCAGGAAACTGAGTCTGCCGGAGCGCATGACCCCCAACGCCCTTTTGCAGGCGCTGAACACGCTGCTGACGGAGGAGGAGTGGGCGGCGCTGTAAGGCAGGCGGCTCCGCAGAGACGGACGAAAGCCCTCTTGCTTCAGGCAGGAGGGCTTTTTTAGTATCTGGATAGGATTTTCTGCAAGTATTCGTACTACGTCCAGTATCAGGGAGAGAAATTTGTTGTCCCAGGCACGATATCATAGACCAGAAGCTCCTACCCCTTCAACTGAGTGGGAGCGGCAGCGGGTCTGTTGCTGAGTCAATTCCCGTTACGACCTATAATAAACGAAGCTCTTGAGAGGAAAGGAAGTTTTGAAACCATTGGTTTCAAACGGCTCTTTTGCCCACTTTTCCAGCTGCTGGGAAAAGTGGGCCGCCGGAGGCACAAAGGGAAAAGCTATCGGAAAAAGCATGCCGTCGGCACGCAAAAAAACCATCCAAAACAAAGGAGTGCTGCACAGTCGCAGCACTCCTTTGCTTTACTCATGATAGCTGGGTTCCTTGCCCTGATAGATGTCCTGCATCTCCCGGTCGATCTCGCTGATGGCCTCGCTGCATAGCCGCAGCCGTGCGGCGTCGGAATCGGAGAAATTGCGGTCGGATTTATACCGCAGCTCATGCTCCAGACTGGCCCACATATCCATGGCAATGGTACGCAGCTGGATCTCCACCGGCAGATGCAGCGTCCCCTCGGAGATGACGATGGGTACGTCGATGATGAGGTGCAGACTGCGATAGCCGGATTCCTTGGGCTGCTGGATGTAGTCCACCTCCCGCAGCACCTTGAAGGATTCGGATCGGGTCAGCAGGCTGCGGAGATAGTAGATGTCATCCAGATAGTTGCAGATGACCCGGATACCGGCTACGTCCTGTATGTAGGCATAGATATTGTCGATGGTGACGTCGTAGCCCCGGCGGCGCAGCTTATCGCTGATGCTCTCCAGCGTCTTGATGCGGTACTCGATGTGGTGAATGGGAGAATGGTCGTACAGACTGGCGAACTCCTCGTCCAGGATCTCCATCTGGGTCACGGCCACCTTCAGGGCGCTGCGGTACAGGTGATTCACCCGTACCATGCCCTGAGCCAGCTCCCGCTGCTCCGGCGTAGCGCCGGAGGGAATGGGGATATCCTTGAGACGGATGCTGCCGCTCTTTTCGATCATCATGGGACAGAAGCCTCCTTATGATACGTTCCGTTAGTGAAGTTTATTTTAGCACATAGGTGTGAAAAAATTATGAACGAAGGGGAAAACGTTGTATAAATTTCACAGAAAGAATCCCTGTGGACGGCCAACCCGTGGCCCATGCAGCAGCGCCCGAAAAACCTCCCCCATGCAGCGGACTGCATGGGGGAGGTGCAGAAAAATTCAAATCACTTCTTCCGGGCGTAGGGGGTATTCTCCAGCGGCAGTGTCAGGCGGCGCTGTCCGTCCAGCCGGAAGTAGGCGTCAGCAATGGCGGGAGCCGTGGGAATGGAGGTGATCTCTCCGATGCCGATGGCCCCTCCGGCCACGTTCAGGCCGGGCTTCTCCACCACAATGGCCTGAATTTCCGGCGGGATCTGGTTGGCACGGAACAGACCCAGCATACCGTATTTGGCGGTAGGCTTGCAGTTTTCGTCGATAGGATACTGCTCCGTGAGGGCATAGCCCAGACTCATGACCACACCACCCTCGATCTGTCCCTCACAGCTGAGGGGGTTCACGGCCTTACCCACATCGTGGGCGGCCACCATCTTCTTGACACGGCCCGTCTCCCGGTCCAGGATACACATCTGCGTGGCATAGCCGTAGGCCACATGGCTGACGGGGTTGGGCACATCGGCCCCCAGGGGGTCCGTTTTGGCCAGATACTCGCCGTAGAACTCCTGCCCCACCAGATCATGGAGGGTCTTGCCCGCCAGCGCCGCCGACAGCTTTTCGCAGGCCCGCCGGGTGGCCTCACCGGTGACCAGCGTCTGGCGGGAGCCGGAGGTGTCGCCGGAGTCCGGGGCGATCCATGTGTTGCTGCGCTCATAAACAATGTTGTCCCGGTGCAGCCCCGTATTGGTGACCACCACCTGCACCAGCACGGTACCCAGCCCCTGCCCGATACAGGAGGCGCCGGAGTAGATATGCACCTTCTCGTCCGCCTCCACGATCAGCTTGCAGCGGCCCCAGTCGGGAATACCTACGCCCACACCGGCATTCTTCATGGCGCAGGCGATGCCCACCGGATCGCCGTTTTTGACGGCCTCGTCATAGGCGGGCTTGATAGCCTCCAGCGTCTCCACAAGGCCGGTGGAATCGTCCACGATCTGGCCGTTGGGCAGCACACCGCCGGGGCGGATGGCGTTGCGGTAGCGGATCTCCCACGGACTGATGCCCACCAGATCAGCCATCTCGTTGAGCAGCGTCTCCGTGCAGAAGCAGGTCTGGGTGACACCGAAGCCCCGGAAGGCTCCGGCAGGGGGGTTGTTGGTATAGTAGGCACGGCCCTCGATCTCGAAATTCTCATAGGCGTAGGGTCCGGCGGCGTGGGTGCAGGCCCGCTCCAGCACCGGCCCGCCCAGAGAGGCGAAGGCACCGGTATCGGATACCACGCTGGCCTTGACGCCCTGAATGATGCCGTTTTCGTCGCAGCCCATGGTGAAGTCCATGTCAAAGCTGTGGCGCTTGGGGTGAATGAGGATGGATTCCTGCCGGGTGAGCTTCACCTTCACCGGCACACGGGCCACATAGGCCAGCAGCGCCGCATGGTGCTGCACGGACATATCCTCCTTGCCGCCGAAGCCGCCGCCCACCAGCATATTCTGTACCTGACAGTGCTCATAGTCCACTCCCAGCATGGAGGCGCACTCGTGCATGGTGGTGTGGGAGCTCTGGTCGGTGGTCAACAGCTTCACGCCGCCGTTTTCCAGCGGCAGCGCCACGCAGCACTCCGGCTCCAGAAAGGCGTGCTCCGTCCACGGGGTGTGAAAATGCCGGGTCAGCACATATTTGGAGCGGCGGATGGCGCCCTCGGCATCGCCCCGTGAGACGTGCTTATACGCCTGCACGTTGCTCTCCTCCTCTTCAAAGACCAGCGGCGCATCCGGCGCAGCGGCCTCCTCCGGGTCGTGGACGGCGGGGAGGACCTCATACGCCACCTTCACCAGCTTCTTGGCCTCCTCCAGCGTCTCCCGGTCACGGGCACACACCAAGGCCACGGCGTCCCCCAGATAGTGGGAGATCTCGCCGATGCCGATCATGGTGGGCTGATCCTTTTTCAGATGGCCCACATTCACCTTGCCGGGGATGTCCTTCTGGGTCAGAACGCACACCACACCGGGCAGCGCCTCCGCCTCGCTGGTATCGATGGACAGCACACGGGCACGGGCATACTGGCTGCGGACGGCACTGCCGTAGCACATCCCGTCCACGTACACGTCGTCGGGGTACTGGCCGTAGCCCAGTACCTTCTCCGCCACATCCAGCCGGTGGACCCGGCTGCCCATCTGCCAGTCAACGGCGGCAGGCTGCGGCAGCTTCCCCTCCCGGAAAATTTTACCCGCCAGCAGGATGCCGTCGATGATCTTCACATATCCGGTGCAGCGGCAGATGTTGTTGCGGATGGCGAAGGCCGCCTCCTCACGGGTGGGGTCGGGGTTCACATCCAGCAGCGCCTTGGCGGAGATGACCATGCCGGGGATGCAGAAGCCGCACTGCACGGCCCCCGCCTCACCGAAGGCAAAGACGTAGACCTGCTTCTCCCAGTCGGACAGCCCCTCCACGGTGACGATGGTTTTCCCCTCCAGCTTCTCCGTCTGCGGTACACAGGCCTTGGTGGGCTTGCCGTCAATGAGGACATGGCAGGTGCCGCAGGCACCCTCGCTGCATCCGTCCTTCACAGAGGTCAGGTGCAGGGTATCCCGCAGATAGCGGATGAGTTTTTGATTTTTCTCCACGGTGACGGGGTGACCGTTGACGGTAAAACTGGCCATAACGTGTCTCCTTCTGCGAAATTGCGCTGATTTTATTGGAATTGCACATGATATCCGGAGATATTATACTATATTTTTGTTGCCTACGCAAGCCGGGACAGGGAAAAGCCTGATTCTATTTGGAGAATAACCCTTTCCCTTCCAAGACCGGCAGGAGAGGGGCATACATACAAAACACCGCCCCATCCCGGCTTTGCCGGATGGGGCGGTGTTTTCTTACAGCTCCAGCTCGTAGTAGCCCGCCACGTCCATGCTCTGGGTCAGAGCCTCCAGCTGCGGCCGCAGGGACAGCTCTGCCCGCCATGCAAGGCCGCAGTCGGCGGTGATGGTGCGGGGGACGGGGATCAAACGGCCCGCAAGGCCTGCCTCCTGACACCGCTGCTCCATGGCCATGGCCTCGGAGGTGGTGTGGAAGGTGATAAGAAGCCAACGCTTTTTTTCGATCATTCTGCAACGCTCCTGACTGCCGCAATGGCGGCCTGTGTTTCCTCCTCCGTGTTGAACCAGCCGAAGCTGAACCGCACGGCCCCCTGTGCCATCGTACCCAACGCCCGGTGCAGCCGGGGGGCGCAGTGTGCGCCGGGCCTTGTGGCGATGGAGAACTGCTCCGCCAGCACGTCACTGACCTGAGAGGAGTCATAGTCCCGGATATTCAAAGACACCACCGGCGCCCGGTCCCATGTGGTGAAGTCGCCGTATACGGTGACGCCGGGGATGGCGGACACCCCTTCGTAAAACTGCCGGGCCAGCGCCTGCTCATGGCTGCGGATGGTCTCCAGCCCCGTCTCCTCCAGATAGTCCAGCGCCGCCGACAGCCCGGCGATGCCGTGGCCGTTGAGGGTGCCGGCCTCCAGCCGGGTGGGGTACTGGGGCGGCTGCTGGGGCAGATACGTCTGCACACCGGTGCCGCCTACCTTGAAGGGGCGGATGTCCACCCCCGGAGCGATGCACAGTCCGCCGGTACCTTGCGGCCCCAGCAGGCTTTTGTGACCGGTGAAGCACACCACGTCGATGCCCATGGCCTCCATGTCGATGTCGAACACTCCCGCCGTCTGGGAGGCGTCCACCACCAGCAGCAGGCCGTGCTCCTTGGCAAAGCGGCCGATGGCCCGGATATCCAGCAGATTCCCCGTCAGGTTAGAGCCATGGGTGCAGATGATGCCCCGTGTGTTGGGCCGCAGCAGGCGGCGGAAATCGTCGTAGTCGATGCAGCCCCGCCGATCCGCCGGCAGGAAGTCCACCTCCACCCCCTCCAGCCGGTACAGGGGCCGCAGCACGGAGTTGTGCTCGCAGTCAGTGGACAGCACATGGTCACCGGGGGCGAACAGCCCGTCGATGGCGATGTTCAGGGCCTCGGTGGAGTTGCAGGTGAACACCACCCGCTCCGCAGCGGAGCAGCCCAGCAGCTTGGCCAGCTGCTCACGGGTGCGGTAGATGACCCGTGAAGCGTCCAACGCCTCCTGATGGGCGCTGCGCCCGGAGTTGCCCATGGTGGCCATAGCCCGCACCACCGCCTCCGCCACGCAGGGGGGCTTTTTCAGGGTGGTGGCGGCATTATCCAGATAGATCACAGCAGGAACCGCCTTTCTGTCCCCGAAGGGACGCTTTTTCCGCAGAGTTTTTCCTCACAGGGGCCTTCTGCCCGCAGGGGGCAGTCTCATTCCGTCTAATTGTATCACAGTTCGAAAAAAATACAATCTTTTCATACAATATTTGATGAAAATTTCCCTCCGCACCGGAAGCCGATCCCGTACCGGAACCGCTTCGCCGGGGAGGGTACCCCGTGGTCGGGTATGGTACCCCGTGGTCGGGTACGGATATCCCCCTGCCGGGAAGGACAGGGGGATACGGAGCATACTCAGGCGAAGAACTGGCTCAGCAGGGACAGCACCTCCGTCTTGCCGTCACCCTTCTCGGCGGAGAAGGGGACCAGCGGCGTGTTGGGGGGAAGCTCCAGCGTCTGGCGGATGACCTCCAGATTTGGCTCTACTTCCCGCTTTTTCAGCTTGTCCACCTTGTTGGCCACCACCAGCATGGGGCAGCCCGCCTCCCTGAACCAATTGCACATGGTCACGTCGTCCGCAGAGGGCTTGTGCCGGGCGTCTACGATGAGCACGCCCAGCGAGATAAGCCCCGGCTCCTGAAAGTAGCTCTCCATCAGGCGGCCCCAGCGATCCCGCTCCTCCTTGCTGACCTTGGCATAGCCGTAGCCGGGCAGGTCGGTAAAGTAGAGCTTGCCGTCGATGCGGAAATAGTTCACCTGAGAGGTCTTGCCGGGGGTAGCGCCCACCCGTGCGAAGTTCTTCCGGTTCAGCAGCCGGTTGATGACGGAGGACTTGCCCACGTTGGAGCGTCCGGCAAAGGTCACCTGGGGCCGACCGTCCCGGATAAAGGCGTTTTGGGTGGTGGCGGACAGCACGAACTCCGCCTTGTTAAAGTTGATGGTCATGATGGCCTCCTTCTCTGACTGCCTCAGACCCGCAGGGCCGGGGCAGCCGGTTCCATGGGCAGGGCGGTCATATGCTCCACCGCCGACACGGCAGGGGAGGGGACCAACGCTGCCGCAAACACCTGATCCACGCTCTCCACCGGCACGAAGTGCAGGGCCGCCCGGACGGTCTGGTCGATCTCCTCCAGATCCTTGACGTTGTCCTTGGGGAGGATCACCGTGCGGATGCCGCTGCGGAGAGCGGCCATGGTCTTTTCCTTCAGTCCGCCGATGGGCAGTACCCGGCCCCGCAGCGTCACCTCGCCGGTCATGGCCACATCGCCCCGGACCTTCCGTCCCGTCAGAGCGGAGAGCATGGCGGTGGTGATGGCGATGCCGGCGGAGGGGCCGTCCTTAGGTACCGCCCCCTCCGGGAAGTGGACGTGGATGTCACGGGTCTTGTAAAAATCCTTCTCGATGCCCAGCTCGCCGCACCGGCTCCGCAAGCACGTCAGCGCCGCCCGGACGGACTCCTGCATGACGGTACCCAGATTGCCGGTGAGCTCCAGCTTGCCGGAGCCCTCCATGACGCCGGCCTCCACCTCCAGAATTTCGCCGCCTACCTCGGTCCAGGCCAGACCGTTCACCACGCCCACCTGATTCCGTGTGCTATGTACGCCGTCCTGATAACGCACCACGCCCAACAGCTCCCGCAGGGAGTCGGGGGTCACATTCACCCGCTTCTCCCCACCGTCCACCAGACGCATGGCGGTCTTGCGGCACACCTTGCCCAGCTGCCGCTCCAACAGTCGAACGCCGGATTCTCTGGTATAGCCGGAGATGATCTGCCGGATGGCGTCGTCCGACAGGCGCAGCTGGGTCTTTTTCAGCCCATGCTCCTTCATCTGCCGGGGCAGCAGATAGCGCTTGGCGATCTGCAGCTTCTCCTCGTCGGTGTAGCTGGTGAGCTCGATGACCTCCATCCGGTCCAGCAGGGGCCGGGGAATGGTGGAGGTGGTGTTGGCGGTGGTGATGAACAGCACCTGACTCAGATCCACCGGGATCTCCAGATAGTGATCCCGGAAGGCGTAGTTCTGCTCGCTGTCCAGCACCTCCAGCAGGGCGGAGGCGGGGTCGCCCCGCATATCGCTGCCCAGCTTGTCGATCTCGTCCAGCACCAACAGGGGATTCATGGAGCCGCTGCGGGAGATGGCGTCGATGATGCGGCCCGGCATGGCGCCGATGTAGGTCTTGCGGTGGCCCCGGATGTCCGCCTCGTCCCGGACGCCGCCCAGACTCAGCCGGGCCATCTTCCGGTGCAGGGCCTTGGATACCGACAGGGCGATGGAGGTCTTGCCCACGCCGGGAGGGCCCACCAGACAGAGGATCTTCCCCTTGGAGTTGGGGCTCAGCTGCCGCACCGCCACGAACTCCAGAATACGCTCCTTCACCTGCTCCAGACCGAAGTGATCCCGGTCAAGGATGCGCCGGGCCTGCGCCACGTCCGCCCGGTCACGGGTGTACTTGCCCCACGGCACCTCCAGACACACATCCAGATAGTTGCGGATGACGGAGCCCTCGGCGCTGCCGAAGGGCTGCTTGGCCAGCCGGTCTACCTCCTTCATGAGCTTGCGGTGCAGCTCCTCCGGCAGGTGCAGGGCGGTGATGCGGGCCTCATAATCCGACAGCTCCTCGTCGCCGTCCTCTCCCAGCTCGTGCTGCAGCACCTTCAGTTGTTCCCGGAGGATCATGTCCTTCTGGACCTGCGCCACCCGCTGGCGCACCTTCTGCTCCATCTCGAACTCCAGACCCATGACGTCCACCTCGTGGGTGAGGATGTCATTGACCAGCTGGAGCCGCTTCACCGGGTGCAGTTGATCCAGTACCCGCTGCCGGTCCTGATGCCGCAGGGTCAGGTTCTGGGCGATAAAATCCGCCAGACGGCCGGGATCACGCTGATCCAGCACCTGCGCCACCACCTCGTCGGACATCTGGGGGGACAGCTCCTTATAGGCGCCGAAGATGGCGTAGGTCTGCCGCAGCAGCGCCTCCGTGTGAGAGGTGCTTCGGTAGGGGGCATCCTCCAGCAGCTCCACATTGGCCTGCAAAAACGGGGAGGCCTGCCACAGACGATGCAGTCTCGCCCGCTGCTCACCCTCCACCAGCACCCGTACCGTAGTCTCGGAGGTCTTGATGATCTGGAGCACATGGCACACCGTGCCGATCTCGTAGAGATCCTGCTCCTCTGGCTCGGAGACACCGATCTTCCGCTGCGTCACCAGAAACAGACGGCGGTCGCCCTCCATAGCGTTGTCCAGCGCAAAAATGGAAATCTCCCGCTCCACGTCGAAGCTTACCGTTTCGCCGGGGAAGGCGGTCATGCCCCGCAGTGCCAGAACGGGGATATTGATGGTATTCATAACTGGTCTCCTTTGCTGTGGAAAAGAGGAGAGACGAACGGGTTCGCCTCTCCTCATGATTCGTTAGGATGCCGGGGCGGAGGAATCGTGCTCCACCTTGCCGTCACGGGTGCGGCCGGGCCGCTCCGTGCGCTGGGGATCACGGGTGATCTCCGGCTCTCCGGTCTTTAGGACCGCCTCCGGTGTGATGGTCACACGGGTGATGGTGGGGTCAGAGGGGATCTCGTACATGATCCTGGTGAGAAGTCCCTCCATCACGGCCCGCAGGCCACGTGCGCCGATGTTCCGCTGAATGGCCTGATCGGCCACGGCGTCCAGCGCCTCCGGCTGGAATACCAGCTCCACATCGTCGTATTCCAGAAGCTTCTGATACTGCTTCACCAGTGCGTTTTTCGGCTGGGTGAGGATCTGCACCAGATCATCCCGGCCCAGACCGTTGAGGGTCACCATCACCGGCATACGGCCTACCAGCTCCGGGATGATGCCGAATTTCAGCAGATCGTGGGGCTGAACCTCCTTTAGCAGCTGGCCCGTCCGGCGCTCAGCCTTGCTCTCCACCACGGCGTCGAAGCCGATCCCCTTGCGATCGGTGCGCTGCTCGATGATCTTCTCCAGACCGTCGAAGGCGCCGCCGCAGATGAAGAGGATGTTGTGGGTGTCGATCTGGATGAACTCCTGATGGGGGTGCTTGCGCCCGCCCTGAGGCGGCACGTTGGCCACGGTACCCTCCAGAATTTTCAGCAGTGCCTGCTGCACACCCTCGCCGGACACGTCACGGGTGATGGAGGTGTTCTCGCTCTTGCGGGCGATCTTGTCGATCTCATCCACATAGATGATGCCCCGCTCCGCCAGCTCCACATCGAAATCCGCCGCCTGCAAAAGCCGCAGCAGGATGTTCTCCACGTCGTCGCCCACATAGCCCGCCTCGGTGAGGGTGGTGGCGTCGGCGATGGCAAATGGCACCTTCAGAACACGGGCCAGTGTCTGGGCGAACAGCGTCTTGCCGGAGCCGGTGGGGCCGATCATGAGGATATTGCTCTTCTGCAGCTCCACATCCTCGCCGCCGCCGAAGAAAATGCGCTTATAGTGGTTGTATACCGCCACCGACAAAGCCACCTTGGCATCCTCTTGCCCGATGACGTACTGATCCAGCACCTCCCGGATCTCACGGGGAGTGGGCAGCTGATCCATCGTCTGCACGTCCTCCCCCATGCCGGGGGTGTAGCCGTCGTCCAGAATGGACATACACAGCTGAACGCACTCGTCGCAGATGCGAACGCCGCCGGGACCCTGGATCATGCGATGTACCTGCCCCTCCGGCTTGCCGCAGAAGGAGCAGCGCAGATTTTTCTTGTCTTCTGCCATGATTTACCTCTTGAAAATGACCTTGTCCACCAGACCGTAGTCACGGGCCTCCTCAGCGGTCATCCAGTTGTCCCGCTCGGAGTCCAGCTTCACCTGCTCCGGGGTCTTGCCGGTGTTTTCGGAGAGGATCTTGTTCATCCGCTGCTTGATCTTCAGAAAATGCTCCACGTCGATCTCCATATCCGTGACCTTACCCTGGGTCCCGGCGGAGGGCTGGTGGATCATCACCTCGGCATTGGGCAGGGCGATGCGCTTGCCCTTGGCCCCGGAGGACAGCAGGAAAGCGCCCATGCTGGCCGCCATGCCGATGCAGATGGTGGACACGTCGCACTTGATATACTGCATGGTGTCGTAGATGGCCATACCCGCCGTCACAGAGCCGCCGGGGCTGTTGATGTACATCTGGATGTCCTTGTCGGGGTCCTGTGCCTCCAGATACAGCAGCTGTGCCACCACCAGACTGGCTGTGGTATCATTGACCTCTTCGCCCAGGAAGATGATGCGGTCATTGAGCAGCCGGGAGAAAATGTCGTAGGAACGCTCGCCCCGGTTGGTCTGCTCCACAACATAAGGAACTAAACTCATAAAATATGCCTCCTGTACAGATAGATGTTCAAAGTATACCCGCCCGTTTGTGATTTTAGCAGAATGCGCCGGTTTTATTCGGCAGTCTCCTCCGCCTTATCTTCTTTCTTCTCCTCCGCCTCGGGGGCCACGGCCACGGCGCTGTCCGCCACCAGCTTGACCACCTTCTCACGGATGACCTGCTCCCGCACCTGAGCGGCGGGCAGATACTTCTTCACGGACTCCAGATCCATGCCGTACTTGTCGGCCAGCTTCTGCATCTCGGCGTTCACCTCATCGTCGGTGGCCTCCAGACCCTCGGCCTTGATGATGGCCTCCACGGCCAGATCCATGCGGACCTGCTCCTGAGCGGGGCCGTGGGCCTGAGACAGGAAGTCGGCCTCGGTGGTGCCGGTCATCTTCAGATACTGGTCAAAGGGGATGCCCTGAGAGGCCAGCTGCTGCTTGAAGTTGTTGGCCATCTGCTCAGCCTGCAGATCCACCATGGCATCGGGGATATCGCAGGTGATGCCCTCGGCCACCTTCTGCATCAGCACGTCCTCGAAGGCCCGCTGAGCGGACTCCTTGCGCTCCCCGGTGATCTTCTTCTTCAGATCGGCCTTCAGCTCCTTCAGGGTGTCGAACTCGGAGACGTCCTTGGCAAACTCGTCGTCCATGGCGGGGATCTCCTTGACCTTCACCTCGTTGACCTTCACATGGAACACAACGGGCTTGCCGGCCAGCTCGGGGGTATAGTTTTCGGGGAAGGTGATGTCGATATCCTTCTCCTCACCGGCCTTCATGCCGACGAGCTGATCCTCAAAGCCGGGGACAAAGCTGCCGGAGCCGATCTCCAGATCGAAGTTCTCGCCCTTGCCGCCGTCGAAAGCTACGCCGTTGTCGAAGCCCTCGAAGTCGATGGTGGCGGTGTCGCCCTTCTTCACGGCACGCTCCACGCTCACCAGACGGCTGTTGCGCTCGGCCATCTCCTTGAGACGGGCGTTGACGTCGGCGGCCATGACCTTCACCTCGGCACGGGGGGCCTCCAGACCCTTGTACTGGCCCAGCGTCACCTCGGGATACACCGCCACGGTGCACTGAAAGACCACGCCGTCCTTGCCGCAGGACTCCAGCTCCACCTGGGGATAGCCCACGACCTCCAGCTTCTGCTCCTGCACGGCGGCCTCATAGGCGTCGGGCAGCACGATATTCACAGCCTCCTCGTAAAAGACCTCAGCGCCGTACATCCCCTCGATGATCTTGCGGGGAGCCTTGCCGGGGCGGAAGCCGGGGACGTTCATCTTGCCACGCATCTGCAGATAGGCCTTGTTGACAGCCTTCTCGAATTCTTCTGCGCCGACCTCGATGGTCAGCTTGACCTGGCTCTTTTCCAGATTTTCACAGGACTTTACACTCATTTTGACTTTTCCTCCGTTCAGCATTCATTTATAATCAATGCAATTTTATATAATACCAGAAAACAATTTCAATTTCCACACCTTTTTTGCGTCATTCGCAAATTTTTTTGGGAACAAATTTCAGATAGTCCGCCGACACCAGCGAAAACTCCGTTCCATCCCACATTCCCTCGATGGCCCGGCGGTGGGAAGCGCCGTGCAGATGGCCGTAGCAGCACAGCTTCACGCCGTACTCCTTCAGCAGCCGCAGGATCTCCGGGCAGCGGTAGCCCTGATACAGGGGCGGATAGTGGAGAAACACCAGCTTCTCGTGTTCCCCCGCCGCCTTCAGAGAGCTCTCCAGCCGCCCGATCTCCCGCAGCAGCACCTTTTCGTTGTGGGTCCCCTGGTTGTCCAGCTCGTAAAACCACCCACGGGTGCCGCACAGGGCCAGCTCCCCGTAGAACTTACAGTTGTTGTGGAGAATTTCCATGGTGGTCAGTTCATGCTCCCGGAAGAACCGCTCCATCTTGGCGGCGGTGTTCCACCAGTAGTCGTGGTTGCCCTTGAGCAGATACTTCTTCCCCGGCAGGGCGTCGATGAACCGGAAGTCCTCCAGCGATTCCTCCAGACTCATGCCCCAGGACAGGTCGCCGCACAGCACGGTGACGTCCTCCGGCCTCAGAGCGGAGAAGGCCTCCTTCAGCCGGAGTACATAGTCCTGCCAGCCGTCTCCGAAGATCTCCATGGATTTGTTGGAATTGAGGGACAGATGCAGGTCCCCCAGAGCATACAGCGCCATGCGCCGCCTCCTCTCCCGATTTTATATCAGCCGCCGCAGATTGTTCCAGAACAGATCCTCCAGCAGCGACTGGGGATAGCCCCGGTCCGCCAGCGCCTGCCACAGCAGCGGCACATCCTCCAGACCCCGCATCCCGCCGGCCAGCAGCTCGCAGCCGTCCATGTCGCCGCCCAGACACAGGGACCTTTCCCCGTCCAGCTCCAGAAAATGCTCCACATGGCGCACCAGCCCTTCCATGGTGGGGTCGTCGCCCACAAAGTGCTGGTAGTAGTTGAGCCCCGCCACGCCGCCGCTGTCCCGGATGGCCCGGAACATATCGTCGGTGAGGTTGCGCCGGTGGGGGCAGACGGCCCGGCTGTTGGAGTGGGAGGCCACCACAGGCCGCCGGGAAAGACGCACCACGTCCCAGAAGCCCGCATCCGACAGATGGGACACATCCACGTAGATGGAAAGCTCCTCCATCCGCTGCAGGAAGTCCCGGCCATAAGCGGTCAGTCCCTGCTCCGGCTGCTGGGCATTGGAGCCGGAGAGCCGGTTGGCGTAGTTCCACACCGGGTTCAGCAGCCGCACGCCCCAGTCATAGGCAGTGTCCAGCCGCCGGATGTCGCAGTCCAGCAGCTCGGCGCCCTCGATGCTCAGCAGCGCCGCCGCCTTGCCCTGCCCCACGGCCTCGTCCACCTCCGCCCCGGTGCGGCAGGGGAGGATGCGCTCCCGGTTCTCCTCCATCTCCCGCAGGAACCGCTGGTGGAGCAGAACGCCCTGCTCCGGCATGGAGCTGCCCTCCGGCACCAGCTGGGGGCTCTGGTATAGGGCAAAAAACTGGGCATAGCGGGAAAAGCCCCCGGCCCGCTCCAGATCGATGTGTCCGTCGCTGCGGCGCAAATTACCCGCAATGTCGTAGAAGGCCCGCAGCTCCGGGTCCCGGAAGAGCGTCCCCGCCGTGTGGCAGCGGTGGATGGTGTCGCAGTGTGCGTCAAAATAGGGAATCGTATGTATCACCTCAAAATGCGTTTTCGATGTATTCTATGTGGGTGGCGGCGGGGGAGTGTGCCCCGTTGGTGTAGACCTCTGCCACGTCGAAGCGGACGGAGCAGTCCAGCCCCTTTTCCATCAGATAGAAGGCCGCCGTCTTGCGGATGCGCTCCTGCTTGGCGGCAGTGACGTACTCTCTGGGCAGGCCGCAGGCCAGATTGCTGCGGGTCTTGACTTCCACGAAGCACAGCACGCCGCCCTTGCGGGCGATGAGATCGATCTCCCCGAACCGGCAGTGATAGCTGTGAGCCAGCAGCTCATAGCGCCTGCGCCGCAGATAGTTGGCGATCTGGGCCTCGCCCCATACGCCCTCCGCCCGGCTCATGTGCGCCGCTCCTTCCACTTGGTGAGAAAGCTCATCCGGTGCTCCGGACACGGCCCGTATCGGTCCAGCATGGCATAGTGCAGCTTGGTGCCGTAGCCCTTATGCCTGGCGAACTGATACTGAGGGTACAGGGGATCCAGCACCCGGCACACATACCGGTCCCGGCTCACCTTGGCCAGCACCGACGCTGCGGCAATGGACGCCGAGCGCCCGTCCCCGCCCACCACCGTCTCATGGGGCGTGGTGATGGCGGAGGACCTTCCGTGATCCCGGTTGCCGTCGATGAGGGCATAATCCGCCGGGATCGCCAGAGCGTTGATGGCAAGCTGCATGGCCTTCATCCGGGCGCTGAGGATGTCCGTTGCGTCGATCTCCTCTGCACTGACGGAGGCCACCGCCCACGCCGCCGCCTGTTGGCAGATGACGTCGAGCAGAGCCTCCCGCTTCTTCTCCGTCAGCTTCTTGCTGTCGTCAAGGCCGGGGATGCAGCCGTCCACCGGCAGGATCACCGCCGCTGCGTATACCGGCCCCATCAGCGGCCCGGCCCCCGCCTCGTCGCAGCCGCATACGGCGGCGCAGCCACGGGCCATGGCGGCCTTTTCCAGCGAGAAGTCCGTCATGTGGCGTCCTCCACTGTCTCCAGTGTGAAGCGGCCCAGCTTGCCGCCCCGGAACTCGTCCAACAGGATGCGGGCCATGCGCTCGGTGTCCACCTGCGCCCCCCGCATGAGAAAGCCCCGCTTGCGCCCGGCCTTTTCCAGCAGGTCATACCCGCTGTCCTCCGGCTCCACGGCGATCTTATACCGTTCCTCCAGCACCGAGGTATAGTGCCTCCCCAGATACTCCATGAGGTAGCAGGCCAGCTCCTCGATGTCCAACACATCGTCCTTGATGGCCCCGGTGAAGGCCAGACGCTTGCCTACCTCCGGGTCGTCGAACTTGGGCCACAGGATACCCGGCGTGTCCAGCAGCTCCAGCGTGCTGTCCACCGGCACCCACTGCTTGCTGCGGGTGACGCCGGGCCGGTCCTCGGCTTTGGCGGTCTTGCGGCGGGCTACCTTATTGATAAAGGTGGATTTTCCCACGTTGGGGATGCCCAGCACCATGACCCGCACCACACGTCCCACCTGTCCCTTCTGGGCATAGGCCTCCAGCTTGTCCCGCAGCAGCTCCCGCACGGCGGCGGCGAACTGGGCGGTGCCGGCGCCGCCCTTGGCGTTGGCCTCCAGCACGGCATAGCCCTTCTCCCGGAAGTAGGCAGCCCAGCGCCGGGTCTGGCCGGGATCGGCCTGATCCACTCGGTTCAGCACCACCAGACGGGGCTTGCCCGCCGTCAGCTCGTCCACATCCGGGTTCCGGCTGGCCAGCGGGATGCGGGCATCCAGAATTTCGCACACGGCGTCCATATGCCCGATCTCGGCGGCGATCATCCGCCGGGTCTTGGTCATGTGACCGGGGAACCAGCTCAGGCTCTCTACCTGCATCTGTCTCACACCTTTCTTGCCTTGTCAATCTAAGTTATCATACCACATCTGCCGCCCCCTGTCCAGCGCAGAAACCCCTGTCCCGTTCCTCCGGAGGGCATCAAGCTTTTTCTTGAAAAGCGGTGGGCCATCTGGTATAATGTAAAAAATCAACAGGGAGGGCTCCGGTATGAAGAAAGCGGTATACTATATCCTGCTGGCGGTATTCATAGGTATATTTCTCTTTGCGGCCTATCAGATCGGCAGCTATATGCTGGAAAAGCACAAGAGCGACGAGGTGCTGAAGGATGCCGGCAAATACGTCTACATCCCGGACCTGAGCAGCGATGAGGAGCCGGAGGGGGAGCCGGAGCAGGTCTACGTGGACTTTGCGGCGCTGGAAGGCGTCAACAGCGACATCGTGGCGTGGCTCTACGGGGCGGACACGGGCCTGAACTACCCCATCGTGCAGGCGGAGGACAACGACTACTACCTCTATCGCCTGCTGGACGGCACATGGAACAAGAACGGCACCATCTTCATGGACTACGTCAATCGCTCGGACTTCTCCGACCAGAATACGCTGGTCTACGGCCACCATATGAAGTCCGGCGCCATGTTCGGCGCACTGGTGCAGTATAAGAAGCAGGAGTTCTACGACGCCCACCCCTATCTGTATCTCTACACTCCCCAGCAGAGCTACCGGCTGGACCTGATCGCCGGGTCCGTGGTGGACTATGACGACGCTGTGTACTCCACGGTGCTGTCGGCGGATACGGTGAGTGCGCTGGTGCGCTCGTCCCGGTTCGAGTCCAGGACGCCGGTGCCGGAGGATCTCTCCAGCGCCCATTTGGTGACCCTCTCCACCTGCTCGTATGAGTTTGAAGATGCCCGGTTTGTGGTGGTAGGTGTCCTGACCCCCATCGATCCGGTGGCAGCCCCCGCCGGAAGCGGCGAATAATGTCCCCTGCGGTAGAGCGTAAGCCCTACCGCAGCTTTTTTATCCCATTGTTCACAGGAAGTTTACACGCCCCGCCCCGGCGGGAATTGACAATAACGGACAGACTGTCTATAATTGACCATAGAGAAATGGGGAGGGATGAAAATGCTTTCGACCAAGGTACACAAGGCTCGGCAGCTGGCGTCACACGCCCTGCCTCTGACACGGCGCATCCTGTCGCTGGGGAAGGGACTTCTCCACAAGGTGACGGGTCTGGCGGGCCGGCTATTGGGTGCTGTGGGCCGCTGCGTCCGGCAGGTGACGGATCATCTGCTGGAGAGCAAGGCCGTGCGGCTGCTGCTGAAGCTCACCATGATCGTCTCCGCTGTGGCCACGGTGCTCACGGGACTGGGCTATCTGCTGTGCAGCAAACGCCAGCGCAGCTGAACAGGTAAAAAGCGGGAGGCGCTGCGGCGTCTCCCGATCTATTAGAAAAGAGGAATCAACTATGGAAAGAAAAGAATTTCAGGCGGAGTCCAAGCGTCTGCTGGAGCTGATGATCCACTCCATCTACACCCATAAGGAGATCTTCCTGCGGGAGATTTTGTCCAACGCCTCCGACGCCATCGACAAGCTGTGCTACCGCTCCCTGACGGATGAGCAGGTGGGCATGAAGCGGGAGGATTTCGCCATCACCATCCGCCCCGATCAGGAGGCCCGCACCCTCACCGTCAGCGACAACGGCATCGGCATGAACGATACCGATCTGGAGCAGAATCTGGGCGTCATCGCCTCCAGCGGTACCTTCCAGTTCCGTCAGGAGCTGGATAAGGATGCCGAGAGCGACGTTATCGGCCAGTTCGGTGTGGGCTTCTACTCTGCCTTCATGGTGGCCGACCACATCACCGTCGTCACCCGGAAGTACGGCGATGAGCAGGGCTGGCGCTGGGAGTCCGACGGCGTGGAGGGCTATACCATTGAACCCTGCCGGAAGGACACTGTGGGTACGGATATCATCATGCATCTGAAGGCCGACGAGGAGCCGGAGGAGTACAGCCAGTACCTGCAGGAGCACACCCTCCAGCGGCTGGTGAAGAAGTACTCCGACTATATCCGCTTCCCCATCCGTATGGAAATGACCCGCTCCAAGCGCAAGGAGGGCTGTCCGGAGGACAAGCCGGAGTATGAGGAGACCAAGGAGTGGGAGACCCTCAACAGCATGGTTCCCCTGTGGCAGCGGAAGAAGAGCGAGGTCACACGGGAGGAGTACGACAAGTTCTATCAGGAACACTTCGGGGATTTCGCCCCGCCCCAGTCGGTGATCACCGTCTCTGCGGAGGGCGCCGTCACCTATAAGGCCCTGCTGTTCATTCCCTCCCAGCCCTCCGGCCAGTACTATACCGAGGACTTCGAGCCGGGCCTGCAGCTGTATTCCAGCGGCGTGATGATCATGGATAAGTGCGCCGATCTGCTGCCGGAGTGCTTCAACTTTGTCCGTGGCGTGGTGGACTCCCCGGACCTGAGCCTGAACATCTCCCGTGAGCTGCTGCAGCACGACCGCCAGCTGAAGGTCATCTCCAACAATCTGGAGAAAAAGATCCGCAGCGAGCTGGAGCGGATGCTGAAGGACGACCGGGAGGGCTATGAGAAGTTCTACCGCAGCTTCGGCCGCCAGCTGAAGCTCAGCGCCCTGAACAACTACGGCGCCATGAAGGAGAAGCTGCAGGATCTGCTGCTGTTCTACTCCTCCACCCAGAAGAAGCTGGTGACGCTGGGTGAGTACGTTTCCCGGATGCCGGAGGAGCAGAAGTATATCTATTACGCCTCCGGCGACAGCGTGGAGGCGGTGGATCATCTGCCCCAGACGGAGCTGCTGAAGGACCGCAGCATGGAGATCCTGTACTTCACCGACAAGACCGACGAGTTCATCCCCGATATCTTCCGCACCTACGGCGACAAGGCATTCCGCTCCGCCGTGGACGGCGATCTGGAGCTGGGGGACGAGAAGCAGCCGGAGACGGCGGATCATCAGGAGACGCTGGATTTCCTGAAGGAGACGCTGGGAAGCCGGGTGGATCAGGTGAAGGCCTCCGGCAAGCTGAAGTCCCATCCCGTCTGCCTCACCAGCGGCGAGGGCATGACCTTCGAAATGGAGAAGTACTTCGCCGCCGTGCAGCCAGACCTCGCCCTGAAGGCCAAGCGTATTCTGGAGGTGAACGTGGGGCATCCCGCCTTTGCCGCTCTGGAGTCCGCCCGCATCACGGACCCCGACCGGGCCAAAAAGTATGCCGAGATCCTGCTGAATCAGGCCATGCTCATTGCAGGTCTGCCGCTGGAGAACCCCTCCGACTATACGGATCTGGTCTGCTCCCTGTGGAAGTGATCCACAAAATACCAAAAGGACGCCGGTTAAGCGACCGGCGTCCTTTTTATCTCGTGCTCAGCGGTAGCGCACGGGTATAGCGACTCATGGTATAGGCGGCATAGAGGGCCGTCACCACCTCGGTGATGGACATGGCCACCGCCCCCGGCGGGGAGGGGAGAAATTTTAACTCCATGTGATCGCTCCTTTCCCAGACAAAAAGCCGGATAAGGACAGACATTTCAGTCTGCGCCTTATCCGGCTGTCATTTCTCCGAACGACTCGCCCTCCCAGCGAACACGGGGGATTGCAGCAGATGCCGGTGGGGAAGGCAAGGACAGTGTTCTATCGGTGCTGCATGGTGTTCTACCGGTGCTGCATGGTGTTCTGTCGGTGCTGCACGGTGTTCTGCCGATTCCGCATGGTATTTTGAGGGTTGCTGCACCGGCGGTATTTAAGCTCAGCATCGACTGCTTACCGGGGCTGCACGGTGTTTGGCAGACACTGTAACCAGAGGGTCATAGGCTTTGTGTCGGGGTTTTTACAGGGCTTGACCTGTTCCTCCGGCGGAGGACTGCGGTGCGTCAGCGGCGGGAGCGGTTGTACGCTCCGGGGAGGTGGTATCGGTCGGGCTGGCGGGGAAGTCCGCTGGGGTGAGGGGAAGGGCGGATGTCTCCGGGGTGGAGGGGGACGGCTGACGCTCCTTGGCGGCGTCGGCCTTTCCGGCTTCATACGCCTCCCGGCGGGCGCTCTCCAGCGCCTGACGGTGGGCCTCCTCCATCTGGCGGGCGGCCCTTTCCGTCCGGCGGCGCTCCACGCCCCGCTTGCAGACCTTGCACAGATGCCATACCGACCCGGCGGCTACAACGCCCAGTCCCACCCATCCGGAGGTGCGGATCTGCCAGAAGTCATGGATGGTGAAGCAGTCGCCGTACATTCCCAAATAGTATAGCACCACGCCGCCGATGAGCAACAGGATGCACAGGACCAGGTCCAGCGCCGCCCGCACCCGGTGGGCCTGCCGCCGCAGGAGGAAGCAGATCAGCAGCACCACCGCCAGCAGAAACAGGGCGGGGGACTGGCAGTATAATATTTCGGTCATGGAAGCCTTCCCCTCTTTTTACAGGCAGTTCTTGCCACGGAGGATGTACTTGCCGTCGGGCCCGGCCAGCACGGTGCCGTGCTCCACCGCCAGACGGCCCCGGAGCCACACCTGCTGGATGGAGCCACGGGTGGTGAAGCCCTCGTAGGGGTTATAGTCCACATTGGCCACCGTGCCCGCCGCACGGATGACGTGATCCGCCAGCGGATCGTACACCACGATATCGGCGTCGGCCCCGGCCTGCAGGATGCCCTTCCGGGGGAACATCCCGTAGAGCTTGGCGGGATTCTCCGCCAGTACACGGCACATGGTGGCAAGGCTGATCTTCCGGGTGGTGACACCGGCGGTGTAGATCAGCTCGCCACGGGTCTCCACCCCCGGCAGGCCGCCGGGAATTTTGGTGAAGTCCCCCCGGCCGGCGTCCTTCTGGGCCAGCGTAAAGGAGCAGTGGTCCGTGGAGATGGTCTGAATTTCGCCGCGGCGCAGGGCCATCCACAGGGCCTTCTGATCCTCTGCCTTGCGGATGGGGGGCGCACAGACGTAGCGGGCCGCCAGAGAGTAGTCGGGGTTATCATACACGCTGTCGTCCAGCAGCAGGTACTGGGGGCAGGTCTCGGCATAGACCTTCTGGCCACGCTTCCGGGCGGCCTCCACCTCCCGCAGGGCGGCGGCGTTGGTGAGGTGGACGATGACCACGGGGATATCCACCGCCTCAGCGATCCGCAGCAGGCGGCTCACGGCCTCCGCCTCCAGAAAGTCCGGACGGGTCCGGGGGTGGGAGGAGACACCCATTTCCCCGGCGGCCTTCTTTTCCTCGATGAGGGCGTCGATGACGCCGCTGTTTTCGCAGTGTACGCCGCAGATGCCGCCCTTCTCCTTCAGCTTTTTCAGGGCGTGGTACATGGCGTTGTCCCCGATCATCATGGCGGGATAGGTCATATACATCTTGAAGGAGGAGATACCGGCGGCGTACATATCGTCGATCTCCGCCTCGATCTGCGGGTTCCAGTCGTCGATGGTCATGTGGAAGCCGTAGTCGCAGCAGGTGCGGCCGTCGGCCTTCCGGTGCCACAGCTCCAGCCCGTGGTGCAGGCTCTCCCCCTTGTTGGGGCAGGCGAAGTCCACCACGGTGGTGGTGCCGCCCCGCAGGGCCGCCCGGGAGCCGGTGGTGAAATTGTCGGCAGTGGTGGTATTGCACACGTCCAGATCAAAATGGGTGTGGGCGTCGATGAAGCCGGGCATCAGCAGCATCCCGGTGACGTCGATGATCTGGTCGGCCTTGCGGGTGATATTGCGGCCCACCTCCAGGATCTTTTCACCCTCCACCAGAATATCGGCACGGCGTGTCCCTCTGCCGGAGACAACGGTGCCGCCTCGAAACAGATACTTCATAGCTTGCACTCCCTTCCGAATTTGACACGAATTTACCATCGATGGACAAGGGCAAGCACGGTTTTGTCGGGCAAAAATGCGCCCATACTGCGGGGGTTCCTTGGCCATACGGCAAGTATGCCCTGCGGGCCTTTCCTTGTCTGACCGGATTTTTGCTCCGACAAAACTGCAAGGCACCTGCCAGCGATGGATTTTCGAGTGATTTTTGGCTTTTGAGATGCAGGCGGGCTGGCGCCCGCCAAGGCGAAAAGGACAAAAAGCGCCGGAAAGACACGCTGTCAGGCGTACTTGCCCTTGTTCATCGATGGTAACCTATATTATAACAGAAAAAAACCAAAAAGCCACACCATTTTTCAGGGTCGTCCGTACCGGTTACGGCGGAATGTACAAAAACGGCATGGGATTTTTGTGTGGCTCGTACAGGGAGATTTTATCGTACTTTTACACAAAAAAACACAGATCGGGCTTGTTTTCCTGTGCAAAATCATGTGTGATAGAGACGTATTATGGGATGCCACGGGCGTTCCAAAAAATAAAGGAGGAAAGAACCATGCGGAAAGTATTAGCATTGCTCCTGTCCCTGGTGATGACACTGACTCTGTTGGTGCCGGCCACCTGGGCAGAAGAGAAGCCGGCGGCTGGGTATCAGCTGCCAGCTTCTCTGAAGGGCAAGACGGTCATTCTGCACACCAACGACGTACATGGCGCTATTGACAAATACGCCAAGGTTGCGGCACTGAGAAACGAGTGCTACGACCGGGGCGCCAGCGCCGTGGTGCTGCTGGATGCCGGTGACTTCAGCCAAGGCTCTACCTACGTCAGCCTCAGCAAGGGCGCTACCGCTGTGGAGCTGATGAATGCCGTGGGCTACGACGCCGTGACGCTGGGCAACCACGAGTTTGACTACGGCTTCCCCCAGCTGAAGGCGAACCTCAGCTACAGCGCCGCCGACTTCCTGGTGACCTGCGTCAATCTGGTGGACGACGAGGGTGCTCCCATCTTCGCTCCCGGCGCTACCGCTCCCGTTACGGACGCTGACGACAACCCCCTCTTTAACCTCACCGTGATGGGTGTGGCCACTCCGGAGACTCAGACCAAGGCCAACCCCGCTCTGATGAAGGGCCTGACCTTCCTGTCCGGCCAGAAGCTGTATGACGCCGCCAACGCCGGGATCAAGGTCGCCCGTGAGGAGGGCAACGCCGATATCGTCATCGCTCTGACCCATCTGGGCGTGGATGCGTCCTCCGAGCCCAACCGCTCCATCGATTTCGTGAAGAACGTCCCCGATGTGGATATCGTCATCGACGGCCACTCCCACACCGTGATGACCGCCAACAAGGACAACGGCATGATCCAGTCTACCGGTACGGGTCTTGCGTATGTGGGCGCTTTCGTCATTGATAACGCCACCAAGAGCGTGGAGAGCAACGGTCTCATCGACCTGAGTACCTACACCAAGGAGGATGCCTCCGTCAAGGCCATCGCCGACAGGATCATCGGTGAGGTGGACGCCGAGTACGGCAAGGTGTTCGCCAAGACCGAGGTGGAGCTCAACGGCGCCAAGGAGCCCGGCAACCGCACCGAGGAGACCAACATGGGCGACCTTATTACCGACGCCATGATGTGGGCCGTTAAGACCCGGATGCCCAGCATCAACATGGAGAACGCTGTGGCCATCACCAACGGCGGCGGCATCCGTGCCGCCATCAAGGCCGGCGACATCACCAAGAAGGACGTGTTCACCGTTCTGCCCTTCGGCAATACGCTGACGGTGGTGAACGTCACCGGCGCCGAGCTGCTGGAGGCGTTGGAGGCTTCTACCTTCTGCACTCCCGTGTCCCTGGGCGGCTTCCCCCAGACCGCCGGCATGAAGCTGACGGTGGACTGCACCAAGGATTACGACAAGAACGACACCACCTATCCCGGCTCCACCTACTATGGTCCCAAGAGCATCAACCGTGTGACCATCGAGAGCATCAACGGCAAGCCCTTTGATAAGGATGCCACCTACTCCGTGATCACCAACAACTTCTGCGCCGCCGGCGGCGACACCTACTACGCCTTCGCCGCTGCCAGCAGCCAGATCGAGAGCGGTCTGTCGCTGGACACCGTGGTCATGGACTACATCACCGATGAGCTGGGCGGCACCGTCACCAAGGCCCGGTACGGCGAGCCTCAGGGCCGCATGACCATCATCCCGCCGGAGAAGACGGATGACGGCAAGATCACCATCGGCGGTCTGGACGCCAACATCTGGATGACCAAGTACGGCAACGTCTACACCGACTGCAAGGCCGAGGACTTCATGGGCAAGCTGGGCTTTGCCTGGGGCGATCTGGTGACGGTCAAGTTCCTGGATAAGACCCTGACCCTGCCGGTGGTGCCCACCTACTCCTATGTGGACTCCGGCAAGCCCGCCGTCATCGTGGAGAAGGACGCCGACGGTAAGCCCACCGGCTACGTCTCCATGGCCATCAACATGGGTAACTTCGCTGAGACCTATGAGCTGGCCAAGAAGCACACCAACGAGGATAAAACGTGGTACTGGACCGCTTGGGAGGGTGTGACCTATCCCGTGGAGGTCACCTTCAAGATGGCGGAGAAGGGCGGCTACATGGCCGAGTACATCATGCACGATCTGCAGCGCACCAATGACCGTGCCGATTATCCCAACCTGTCCGACGCCGAGTTCGGCAACTTCCGCAACATCGCCACCACCGGCATGGGCAAGGATGTGCTGTACCGTGGATCCTCCCCCATCAACCCGGAGCTGGGCCGCAACACCTATGTGGATGCCGCTCTGAAGCAGGCGGGCGTGAACGTCATTATGAACCTCGCCAACAGCCCGGAGGAGGCCGAGGCCTATGAGGGCTTCGCTGATACCTACTACTCCGGCCAGAAGGTGATCTATCTGAATCTGGGCGTGGACTTCTCCGCTCCGGAGTTCCAGAAGGGTCTGGCCGAGGGCCTGCGGTTCTTCGCCGCCAACAAGGGTACCTACTATGTCCACTGCACCGAGGGCAAGGACCGTGCCGGTTTCGTCTCCGCTCTGCTGGAGTGCCTGATGGGCGCTACCTATGACGAGGTGGTGGCGGACTACATGGTCACCTACTACAACTACTACGGCGTGGAGCCCGGTACGGACAAGTACAACGCCATTGCCAACAGCAACATCATCAAGACCCTCCAGAACGCCTTCGGCGTGGAGGATCTGTCCAAGGCCGACCTGCAGAAGGGCGCTAAGGACTACATGAAGGCCATCGGTCTTACCGACGCCGAGATCACTGATCTGATGGTGAATCTGGGCTACGTGGCCCCCGTGGAGCCTGTAACACCCTCCAAGCCCGCTACCGGTGACGCCGGTATCGTGGTGTATCTGGGTCTGGGCGTGATGGCTCTGGCCGGTGGGGTGCTGGTGGCTAAGAAGAAGGAGCAGTTCTAAGTTCTTTCCGCAGATTATATCCCCCTTTTAAAAAAGCGTTCCGGAGCCTTTGGCTCCGGAACGCTTTTTTGTACTCCTTCGTACCGTATAGAAGGGAACCGCCCGCAGGCGGCTCCCTTCTACTATGGCTACTTACGCAAACAGGTAGGCGTACCGGTCACGGACGGTGACGATGAGCTTTTCCAGCTCCGCAGGCAGGCCGTTGCTGCCGGAGAGGTCGTACTCCTTGGGCTCCCCGAAGGTACGCACCTTCACCCGGTCGCCGCCCAGGAACAGGACACCGGCGTTGTGAGAATCCGCCATATCCTCCGCCGTCTGGAAGAGGGTGAACTTATCGTGGCAGGGCTCGGAGTGGTAGGGGCAGAACTGGGTGCAGTTGCCGCACTCGTTGCACATTTTATCCACGTGCAGGATCTGGTGGCTGCCGTCGGCCATGGCAATGACCACGTTGGCCCGGTTGGGGCAGGAGTCGGCGCAGTTTTCGCAGACGGTGGAGCACTGGAGGCAGCGCTCACCCTCGCAGGCGGCGCAGCCGCTCATCCGCAGGATGCCCTTCTTGGCGATGGCGTCGGCCTTGGTGATGTAGGCCTGCTGGGGGATATCGTAGGTATGGGGAGCGCCGATGACTGCCTCGGCGAACTGTGCGGCGTCGGCAATGCCCTCCACCACCGTAGCGGGGCCACGGCGGGCGTCACCGGCGGCGTACACGCCCTCCACATTGGTCCGGAAGGCGGGACGGCCCTTGCCGTCCACCTCCACGCCGTCGGAGGTCAGGAGGTCGCTGTCCACCTGCTCGCCCACGGCGGAGATCACCAGATCGCAGGGGATGTCCACATATTCACCGGTGGCCACGGGGCTGCGGCGGCCGGAGGCATCCGCCTCGCCCAGCTTCATCTTCTCGCAGCGCAGCACGCCGTCCTTCTGCTCCACCGGGGCGCACAGCTCGGCAAAGGTCACGCCGTCCGCCAGCGCCAGCGCCAACTCATGCTCGTCGGCGGGCATATATTTTTTGGTGCGGCGATAGACGATGGTGACGTGCTGGGCGCCGCTGCGCTTGGCCAGACGGGCCGCATCCATGGCGGTATTGCCGGCGCCCACCACAGCCACATTGCCGCCCACGGAGATGTTCCCGGCCTTGACGCCCTTCATCCACTGGATGGCGCCGGCCACATCGCCGGGGATGCCCAGCTGGCCGGGCTTCCATGCGCCCACGGCATAGAGGATATGGGTGTAGCCCATGGCCTTCAGCTCCGCCACGGAGGGGGCGGGAGCGCCGCAGCGGACCTCCACGCCGTACTTCTCCATCAGGGCGATGTCCTTCTGGATGGCCTCGTTGGTGATGCGGAAGGCGGGGATCACGTGGCGGGGGACGCCGCCCAGGCACTGCTCCCGCTCGAAAATGGTGGTCTCGACACCGGCACGGCCCAGGAAATAGGCGGCGGCGATGCCGGTGGGGCCGCCGCCGATGATGGCGGCCTTCTTGCCGGAAACCTTAGCGGGCTTCTGGATGGAGGCCATCAGGGCCTCATAGCCACGCTCCGCCGCCACCAGCTTGGTATCCCGGATACGGACGGACTCGTCGTAGAAATTCCGGGAGCACTTGGTCTGGCACCGGTGGGCGCAGATGGTGCCGGTGAGGAAGGGCAGGGGGTTCTTCTCGGTGATGAGCTTCAGGGCCGGGCCGTACAGGCCCTTGCGGACCAGCTCCACATATTCGGGGATATCCTGCTCGATGGGACAGCCGCCCTTGCAGGGAGCCGTGAAGCAGTCCAGCCAAGGCACCTGCTTGTCGCTCTTGCGGCTGGGCAGGGGCTTGATGGGCTTGACGTGGTGGAAGTCCGTGTGGCTGGCGGTGGACAGGTCACAGATGGCCTGCGTGTCCGTGCCGGAGAAGGGACGGTAGGGCAGAGCCTCCACCTTCTCTACCATTTGCAGCAGGCGGTTGTAGCCGCCGGGCTTGAGGATGGTGGTGGCCACGGTGATGGGCCAGATACCGGCGGCAAACAGCTTGTCGCAGTTGAAATACTCGGCGCCGCCGGCGAAGGAGATCCGCATCCTGCCGCCGAACTGCCGGGAGATGCGGTGGCACATCTCGATGGTCAGGGGGAACAGGCTCCGGCCGGACATATACATCTCGTTGTTGGGCAGTTCACCACGGGTGGTGTCCACGGGGAAGGTGTTGGAGAGCTTCAGGCCGAACTCCAGCCCGCAGCTGTCCGCCAGCTTCTGGAGCCGCTGGAACATGGGAACGGCGTCCGCCCACTGGAGATCCTCGTTGAAGTGGTGCTGGTCAAAGACGATGTAGTCATAGCCCATGGCGTCCAGCGTTCGCCGGGCAGTCTCGTAGCCCAAAATGGTGGGGTTGCATTTGACGAAGGTGTGCAGGTGCTTTTCGGAGATGAGATAGCTGGCAATGCGCTCGATCTCATCGGGGGGACATCCATGGAGGGTGGAGACGGTGACGCTGCCGGAGACACGGGGGGAGATGGCGTCGATGAAGTCGCTCTCCGCCGGGAACAGCTCCTTCAGAACCTCCTTGCACTCACCGAAGATGGCGGTACGGCGGGCGTCCATCATGCCGTCGATGTAGGTGTTCACCTTCTCGCCCTTGATGCCCTCCAGATCGTAGCCTACGGACATATTGAACACGAAGCCGTCGGGATCGCCCAGATCGTAGACCTCGCTGAGAACCTTCAGGGCGCACCAGGCCTTGATGTACTCGTCCATGGCCTGCGGCACCGTCAGCTCCGTGGACCACTCCTGATTGTAGCCCTCGTCGTTGGCCAGAATGCAGGGGCGGGGGACGCAGGCGGCCAGATCGGCGCCGTCCATCTTCTGGACGGTCTTGACCTCGAAGAACCGTGCGCCGGCCACATAGGCGGCGATGATGTTCTGAGCCAGCTGGCTGTTGGGGCCGGCGGCGGGGCCGAAGGGCGTCTCGATGCGCTCACCGAAGATGGGCAGGCTCTTGCCGGAGGCACGATAGGCCTTGTGGATGCCGAAGATCTCGCCGCAGTCGGCGTATTCGGTGACCACCCAGTTCATAAGGGAGCGGAAGGGGATGGGATACATTTTTTCAGACATGGGGATTCCTCCTTATTGTGATATGGGGATGATGGGATATCAATACGTTCTGTGGTTCAGGTCACCCCACAGCTTTTTGGCGGCTTCCAGAATGTGGGCGTTCTCTGCCTCCTCGTCGATGCCCACCAGCACACGGTCCTGCATCAGCACCTTGCCGTTTGCGATGGTGGTCTGGCACTGGCGGCCGGTCATGCCGAAGATCATGTGGCCGTCGATGTTCTCGTCGGAGAAGGGGGTGAAGGGCTTATAGTCCATGACGATGATGTCCGCCGCCGCACCGGCCTTCAGCACGCCCAGGGTGGCGGGGAAGTACTTCTCACCGATCTTGGCGTTGTTGCGGAACAGCATATCCGTCACCTCGCACCAGCCCACGTTGGGCAGGCAGTTCTGGCTCCGCTGGGAGCACAGGGCCACCTTGATGGACTCCAGCATATCGTTGGTATAGGCATCGGTACCCATGCCCAGCAGGATGCCCCGCTTGTGCAGCTGGATCACCGGGCAGATGCCGATGGCGTTGCCCATGTTGCTCTCCGGGTTATTCACCACCATGGTGTTGGTGTGCTGGATGATCTCCATCTCGGCGGTGTTGACGTGGATGCAATGGCCCAGAATGGTCTTATCCCCCAGAATACCGTGGTCCTGCAGCCGCTGGATGGGGCGGCGGCCGTAGTTCTGCAGGGAGTCGTACACATCGTTCATGCCCTCGGACACATGGATGTGGTAGCCGGTGCGGCCGTTGTTGGCCTCCACCATCCGGTCGAAGGTCTTGTCGCTGATGGTGAACAGGGCGTGGCCGCCGAACATGGCCGCCAGCATGGGGTCCTTGTTCTTCTCACACTCGGTGATAAAGTCGGCGTTCTCCTGAATGGCCTGCAGGCACTTCTCCTCGCCGTCCCGGTCGGAGACCTCATAGCACAGGCAGGAGCGCAGGCCCAGACGCTTGGACTCCTCGGCAATGGTGTGGAGGGTGCCGGGGATCTCGCCATAGGAGGCGTGGTGGTCGAAGATGGTGGTGACGCCCTGCTTGATGGAGTCCATGTACAGGGCCGTGGCGCTGGCCCGTGTGCCGTCCATCATCAGCTTGCGGTCGATGGCCCACCACGTGCCGTCCAGCACCTCATAGAAGTTGGTGGGGTTGTTGCCCACGATGGACAGACCTCTCGCCAGAGCGGAATAGATGTGGGTGTGGGCGTTGATGAGGGCCGGCATGATGACGCCGCCCCTGGCATCGATGCAGTGGGCGTCGGGGTACTTCCGGCGCAAGGCGCTCTCCTCACCTACCTCCACGATCTTGCTGCCCTCGTAGGCCACGGCGCCGTGCTCGTAATAGCCCTTGCCCTCCGTGTCACGGGTGATGAGTCTGCCGTTGATGACCAGATTCATGATGTTTCCTCCTTTTATAATGTTTCCGGGTAACAAAAAATGTTCCAAATCCCCGGAGAGGATCTGAAACACTCAAGCAACCGCCGAGTGATAGTTGCAGCCCGTGTGCGAGACACTTCCTTACAGCTACCAATCTGAATTGTCACACTCATTCTACCCGAAAACGGCGCAAAATGCAACGGCAAATTCCATGGAAATGCCGAAAAATATCCGCAGGCATGGAATGCCTGCGGATATTTCGGATAGGAAAGAAAAAATTGCTGAAAAAGCTTTCAGTTTCGCTGCGGGGTTTACTTGGTGCCGAAGATGCGGTCACCGGCGTCGCCCAGACCGGGGACGATGTAGCCGTTCTCGTTCAGGTGGTCGTCCAGCGCAGCGCAGTAGATGTCCACATCGGGGTGGCGCTCATAGATGAACCTCACGCCCTCCGGGGCCGCCACCAGGATCATCAGCTTGATATTCTTGCAGCCCAGCTCCTTCATCTTGGTGATGGCCATGTCGGCGCTGCCGCCGGTGGCCAGCATGGGATCCACGATCAGCACGTCACGGCCGGCGATGTCCTTGGGGTACTTCAGGAAGTAGAAGTGGGGCTCCAGCGTCTCCTCATCCCGGTACATACCGATGTGGGCCACACGGGCGGAGGGGACCAGCGTCAGGATGCCGTCCTCAAAGCCCAGTCCGGCCCGCAGGATGGGGACGATGGCCAGCTTCTTGCCTGCCAGCACAGGCGCCTCGAAGGGGCAGATGGGGGTCTCGATGGTCCGGGTGGTCATGGGCAGGTCACGGGTGGCCTCGTAGGTCAGCAGCATGGCGATCTCGCCCACCAGTGCCCGGAAGTCCTTCACGCTGGTGTTCTTGTCACGCATCACCGACAGCTTGTGCTGTACCAGGGGATGGTCCACGATGTGCAGGGTGGGAAACTGATTGCTCATAGTCTTGTCCTCCGCATATAAAAATTTTCAAATCAATCCAAAGTGATCTTCAGGCCCTTGGCCAGCCGCTCCCGCTCTGCCTGACTCAGCCGCAGGTAGACCGGAACCAGATCACGGGCGGATACCGTTTCGCCACGGGCGGCCATCTCCTCCGCCGCCAACGCCACGCCCACGGCGTTCTGCATCACCAGCTGGGCCGAGGCCATGCGGCAGGGGATGCCCGCCTCGGAGAGAAAGCCGCTGCACAGAGCGGCGCCGTCCCCCACCACCAGCTTGGGCCGGGGGTCACCTTGCAGCTCTTCCGCCAGCTGGGACAGGGCGATGGCCCGGTCGGGGGTCAGCCGGGTGAGCTGCCCGCCTTCGGCGGCGAATACGGCGTTATAGACCTGACTGCGCCGGGCGTCCATGGCACAGACGATGAGCCCGTCCATGTGCCGCAGGTTCTGGGCCATGGCCTCCAGCGTGGACACACCGCAGCAGGGCTTGTCCGCCGCCCAGGCCAGCCCCTTCAGGGCCGATACCCCGATCCGCAGGCCGGTGAAGCTCCCCGGCCCCGCCGCCACCGCCAGCAGGTCCATGTCCGACAGCGACTGCTCGCTCTCCCGCAGCATGGCATCCACCAGCGGCATCAGGGTGCGGCTGTGGGTGAGTCCGGTGTTCTGATAGGTATAGGCCCGCACCACGCCGCCGTCGGTCACGGCAGCGGATACGCTTTTGGCAGAGGTTTCCAGAGCCAGTATCTTCAAAATCCTGTCACCCCCGTTATGGTGATGCACCGTCCGTTATCCTCACCCTCCAGCCGGCGGATGTCCACCCACACGGTGTCCTCCGGCAGGGCCTCGGCCACGTTCTCACTCCACTCCACGGCGCACACGCCGCCACGGTCCAGATAATCCTCCCACCCGATATCAAAGAGGGCGTCGGCATCCGGCAGGCGGTACATATCGAAGTGGAACAGGGGGATGCGCCCCTGATACTCGTTGACGATGGTGAAGGTGGGGCTGGTGACACGGTCCCGGCAATCCAGCCCACGGGCCAGACCACGGGTGAAGGCGGTCTTGCCCATGCCCAGCCCGCCCCGGTAGGCGACGACCGTGCCGGGGGTCAGGGCGCAGCCCAGCCGGCAGCCCAGCGCCTCCGTCTCGGCGGCACTGTGGGTGAGATGCTCCATGTCCATCGCCTCCTGTCCTGAAATCGATTCATTATAGCACACATCCCCCCGGTTGAAAAGGGCAAACTTGCCCAAGGGTAGGGGGAATGTAGGCTTTACCTTTTTACGCTCCTGTGCTATACTGATACATGATGTGCAACCATACGAAGGGAGGGCGGCCCATGAACCTGTGCGACCGCAATGAGATACAGGAGCTGCTGCGGCGTCACGGCTTCCGTTTTTCCAAATCCATGGGGCAGAACTTCCTCATTGAAAGCTGGGTGCCGGAGGATATCGCCGCCGCCAGCGGCGCCGACCGACAGACCGGCGTGCTGGAGATCGGTCCCGGCATCGGCCCCCTGACCCAGCAGCTGGCCCGGCGGGCGGGAAAGGTGGTATCCGTGGAGCTGGACCGGCGGCTCTATCCCGTGCTGCGGGAGACTATGGCGGACTTTGACAACTTCACCCTGCTGGAGGGGGACGCCATGAAGCTGCCTCTGCGGCAGACGGTGAAAGAGCAGTTTTCCGGTCTACGGCCCATTTTGTGTGCCAATCTGCCCTATAACATCACCACACCTTTCCTTACCGCCTGCGTGGAGGCCCAGTGCTTCGACAGCCTGACGGTGCTGATCCAGAAGGAGGTGGCCCAGCGCATCTGCGCTGCCCCCGGTACGGCGGACTACGGGGCCTTTACCCTGCTGATGCAGTACTATACCCAGCCGGAGCTGCTGTTCACCGTTTCCAACACCTGCTTCCTGCCGGCCCCCAAGGTCACCTCGGCGGTGATCCACTGCCGCAGCCGCAAGGCTCCGCCGGTGGAGGTGTGCTCCAGAGAGATGCTGTTCCGCACCGTCCGGTCGGGCTTTGCCCTGCGGCGCAAGACGCTGGTGAACTCCCTGCAGACGGCCTTCCCCCTGCCCAAGGAGCGGCTGACGGAGATCGTCGTTGCCTGCGGGCTGGACCCCTCTGTGCGGGGAGAGCGGCTGGGACTGGCGGAATATGCCCGGCTGGCGGATGCGCTGGCGGCGGAAAAGGAGGGGTGAGATGTTTCGCTCGTTGTTTGATCCCAACAGCGCCTTCTTCCGTGGCATGGAGCGGGTGTGGACGCTGGTGGTGCTGAATGTGCTGTGGGTGTTGTGCTCTCTGCCGGTGGTGACCATAGGTCCCTCCACAGCGGCGCTGTATCAGGTGCTGGGGAAAGTGATACAGGGGGAGGACAGCCACACGGCGAGAAAATTTTTCGCCGCATGGCGGGAGAACTTCAAGTGTGCCCTGCTGGTATGGCTGCCCATGCTGGCGGTGCTGGTCCTGTGCGGCTTTGATCTGTACTTCGCCGCTCTGAACGACCGTTTTTTGTGGAAGCTGCTGGCGGTATTCGCCTTGCAGCTGGCGGCAGTGGAGCTGACGTTTGTGTTTCCCCTGATGGCCCGGTATCAGAACACGTGGCGCAGCCACATGAAAAACGCCATGCTGGTGGGGGTGGGAAACCTGCCGCGTATGCTGCTGATCTGGCTGATCTGGGCGGTGCCGGTGGGGGCGTGTCTGGTGTTCCCGTGGCTGCGGCTGTATCTGAGCCTTGTGTGGCTGCTGATCGGGTACAGCAGTCTCAGCTATGTGACGGCGCTGCTGCTGCGGCCGGTGTTCCGGCGGCTGGAGCAGCCTAAGGATGACCCGAAGAAGGACGGGACGGATGCGTCCTGACCGGCGGGGGCTGACGGCTTGACAAGCGGCGTCAGGTATGGTAAACTATGATAAATTTTGTAATGTACGGAGGGTACAGCTATGAAGCACATTCAGACCATTGAGACCCGTGACCTCTGCCAGAGCGCCAAGAACGGCGGCTGCGGCGAGTGCCAGACCTCCTGCCAGTCTGCCTGCAAGACCAGCTGTGGTATTGCCAATCAGGCTTGCGAGAAGAAGAACAACGACTGAGTTGTGAAAACCATGGTGCCGCCCTTGCCGGGCGGCATTTTTGGCGTAGAGATCAAATATAAAGGTAGGAAACAGGATGATACATCAATATAAGCTGGGCAACCTGTGCGTGGTGCTGGATGTATGTTCCGGCTCCGTCCACGCCGTGGACGAGGTGGCCTATGACATGATCGCCGGGTTCGAGATGCAGGAGCGGGAGACGCTGGTGGATGCGCTGGCGGGGAAGTACCGGGATCGGGAGGACGTGACCCGGTCGGAGCTGGAGGAGTGCTACGATCAGCTGCTGGCACTGAAGGATGCGGGGAAGCTTTTCACCGAGGACACCTTCGCCCCCATGGCCGGGGAGCTGAAGGCCCGCACCTCCGGAGTCATCAAGGCATTGTGCCTCCATGTGGCCCACACCTGCAACCTCAACTGCTCCTACTGCTTCGCCAGTCAGGGCAAGTACCACGGCGACCGGGCGCTGATGAGCTATGAGGTGGGCAAGCAGGCGCTGGACTTCCTCATGGATCACTCCGGCACCCGGCACAATCTGGAGGTGGACTTCTTCGGCGGTGAGCCGCTGATGAATTTCGACGTGGTGAAGCGGCTGGTGGCCTATGCACGCAGCGTGGAGAAGGAGCGGGGCAAGCACTTCCGCTTTACCCTGACCACCAATGGGGTGCTCATCGACGACGACGTCATCGACTTCGCCAACCGGGAGATGAGCAATGTGGTGCTGAGTCTGGACGGCCGCAAGGAGGTCCATGACCGCTACCGGGTGGACTATGCAGGAAACGGCAGCTGGGAGAAGATCGTTCCCAAGTTCCAGAAGCTGGTGCAGGCCCGGCAGGGGAAGAACTACTATATGCGGGGGACCTTCACCCACGCCAACCCCGACTTTTTGAAGGACATCCAGACCATGCTGGATCTGGGCTTCACGGAGCTGAGCATGGAGCCGGTGGTGGCTGCCCACGGTGATCCGGCGGCCCTGACGGAGGCGGACAAGGAGATCGTCATGCAGCAGTATGAGGAGCTGGCCCGACTGATGCTGCAGCGGGACAAGGAGGGGAGGCCCTTCACCTTCTACCATTACATGATCGACCTCAAGGGCGGCCCCTGTATTTATAAGCGCATCTCCGGCTGCGGCTCCGGTACGGAGTACATGGCCGTGACCCCTTGGGGCGACCTGTACCCCTGTCACCAGTTCGTGGGCGACGAGAAATTCAAGCTGGGCAACATCTGGGACGGTGTGGAGAACCACGCCGTGCAGGCGGAGTTTGCCGGGTGCAACGTGTATGCACGGGAGGAGTGCCGGGACTGCTGGGCAAGGCTCTACTGCTCCGGCGGGTGCGCCGCCAACGCCTACCACGCCACCGGCTCCGTCCGGGGCGTATACGCCGACGGCTGCGACCTGTTCCGCAAGCGCATGGAGTGCGCCATCGCCGTGGCGGTGGCCCGTGAGCTGGGGACGGAATGAGCACCCCCATCTGCGATTTCGTCCGCCGCTACGCCGGCGGCGGGGCCGTGCGGCTGCATATGCCCGGCCACAAGGGCTGCGGCCCGCTGGGCTGCGAGGCGCTGGACATCACGGAGATAGACGGCGCTGACGATCTGTTTCACCCGGAGGGCATCATCGCCCGGAGCGAGGAGAACGCCGGGGCCGTTTTCGGGGCGCACACCCTGTACGCCGCCGGAGGCTCCACCCTGTGCATCCAGACCATGGTGCAGCTGCTGGCGGTATATGCACGCAGTCGGGGGCAGAGGCCCCTGCTGCTGGCGGGACGCAATGCCCACAAGGCATTCGTCAATGCCGCCGCTCTGCTGGACGTGCCGGTGCGCTGGCTCTGTCCGGCGGAGGGAGAGACCTATTACAGCGGGGCCGTGACCCCGGAGCAGCTGGAGCGGGAGCTGGCTTGCAGCCGGGAGCCGGTGACGGCGGTGTATCTCACCTGCCCGGACTATCTGGGGGAGCTGCCGGACGTGGCGGCGCTGGCGGCGGTGTGCCGCCGGGCCGGTGTGCTGCTGGCGGTGGACAACGCCCACGGGGCGTATCTGAAGTTTCTGTCCCCCTCCCGGCATCCCATGGATCTGGGGGCAGATCTGTGCTGCGACTCCGCTCACAAGACGCTGCCGGTGGTCACGGGCGGGGCGTATCTGCACATCGCCCATCAGGCCCCGGAACTGCTGCACCGGCAGGCCAAGGCGTCCATGGGGCTGTGGGGCTCCAGCAGCCCGTCGTATCTGATCTTGCAGTCGCTGGACGCTGCCAACGAGCTGTTGGCGGACTATCCGGAGAAGCTGCAAGCGCTGCTGCCGCAGCTGGAGAGTCTGCGTCGCCGGCTGGCGGCGCGGGGATGGGAGCTTCTCTCCGGTGAGCCGCTGAAGGTGACGCTGTGTCCCAAGGGGTACGGCTACACCGGCCCGGAGGTGGCGGCGGCGCTGGAGAGCGGCGGTATCTACCCGGAGTTTTACGACCCGGATCATGTGGTGCTGATGGTATCGCCCCAGAACGACCCGGCGGAGCTGCGGCGGCTGGAGGAGGTGCTGGCGGCGCTGCCCCGGCGGCAGGCCATCCGGCAGGGGCCGCCCCCCATGCCCCGACTGGAGCAGGCGGTGACGCCCCATGAGGCCATGCTCTCCCCGTGGGAGGAGGTGCCGCTGGAGGCGTGCTGCGGCCGTATCTCCGCCGCAGGAACACTGGGCTGTCCCCCGGCGGTGCCGGTGGTGCTGTGTGGCCAGCGGATGGATGCGGCGGCGGTGGAGGTGCTGCACTACTACGGCTTTCACCGGTGCGCCGTGCTGACGGAATAAGAGAAAAAGGGAGCCCCGCGGCGTCATGCGCCGTGGGGCTCCATATCTATGCGAGCAGGTCTGTAAGCCGGGTTCTGTATTTGACAGTCATCTATCTAAGCGCATCGTTGCCGGTGCGCTTCAGCCACCTCGGGAGCGGACGGGCCGCCCTATTGCTCCCATAGCGGTGTTGCTCCGGATAGAGTTTACAGCATCGGACACTCTCGAGCCGATGGGTGAGCTCTTACCTCGCCTTTCCACCCTTACCTCCGAAGAGGCGGTATATCTCTGTTGCACTTTTCCTGAAGTCGCCTTCGGCGGGCGTTACCCGTTATCCTTGCCCTGTGGAGCCCGGACTTTCCTCATGAACAGGCTTTCGCCTTGTCCCCGCAACTGTCTGGCCTACTCGCAGGGTCTATTGTACAGGATGGCGCCGGAAAAGTCAACCGGAGATCGGCTCCTCCGGCGGGGTGCGGTAAAAATAAGGGGGCGGCCTCTGGTAGAAGGCCACCCCCTTCAGGAGGAGATATAAGGGATGTGTGGAGAGGGGCTATCGGCGCAACTGATCCCAGAGGACAATGCGGTCGGAGGAGAGGGTCCGGGGCAGATCGATGATGCGCTGGTTGCGGCTGCCCCGGAACTGGAGGGAGATGTCCTTTTCCTCCCGGAGGAAGCGGCCGTCCACCAGAATATCGATGCAGCGCAGGAGGTCGTCCGTCACCTCGCAGCGGGGGTAGGAGCCATCCTGCAGCAGCTCATCCTCCAGCCGGAAGCCGGTGAAGCACCAGATATTCTTCCGGGGATAGCGGCGGCGGATCTCCCGCAGGAAGGGCAGCAGGTCACGCTGATTCCGGGGCTCGAAGGGCTCACCGCCCAGCACCGTCAGTCCGCTGATGAAGGGCTTGTCCAGCTCCCGGAAGATCTCCGTCTCCGTCTCGTGGGTGAAGGGCCGGCCGTAGCGGAAGTCCCAGGTCTGGGGCTGGAAGCAGTCGGGGCAGTGGTTGGTGCAGCCGGAGACGAACAGCGTCACCCGGACTCCGGCTCCGTTGGCGATATCACATTTTTTCAGGGCTCCGTAGTACATGACATGGTCTCTTTTCGGTAAGATATTGCGGGGAAATAGGGGCTTACAGGTGAAGGACCCGGTCCTTGATCTCCTGCGTGCGGCCCTGATTCCAGAACTGGGTGCCGATGTAGCCGCAGGTGCGGCGGGCCACGTTCATCTTATCCTGATCGGTGTTGCCGCACTGGGGGCATTTCCAGATGAGCTTGCCGTCCTCCTCCACCACGCTGATCTCGCCGTCCCAGCCGCAGACCTGACAATAGTCGCTCTTGGTGTTCAGCTCGGCGTAGATGATGTGGTCATAGATGAACTTCATGACCTCCAGCACGGCGGGGATGTTGTTCTGCATATCCGGCACCTCCACATAGCTGATGGCGCCGCCGGGGGACAGGTGCTGGAACTGGGCCTCGAACTCCAGCTTGGTGAAGGCGTCAATGGGTTCGGTGACGTGGACGTGGTAGCTGTTGGTGATGTAGCCCTTGTCGGTGATGCCCTCGATGACGCCGAAGCGCTTTTGCAGGCACTTGGCGAACTTGTAGGTGGTGGACTCCAGCGGCGTGCCATAGAGGGAGTAGTCAATATCCTCGGCGTTCTTCCACTCCTTGCACTTGTCGTTCATCCGCTGCATGATGGACAGGGCGAAGGGGGTGGCGGAGGGGTCGGTGTGGCTCTTGCCGGTCATGAACTTGACGCACTCGTAGAGACCGGCGTAGCCCAGAGAGATGGTGGAATAGCCGCCGTAGAGCAGCTTGTCGATGACCTCACCCTTTTTCAGGCGGGCCAGAGCGCCGTACTGCCACAGGATGGGGGCGGCATCGGAGGTGGTACCCTTCAGGCGCTCGTGGCGGCAGCGCAGCGCACGGTGGCACAGCTCCAGCCGCTCGTCGAAGATCTTCCAGAATTTCTCAATATTGCCGCCGGAGGACAGGGCCACGTCCGGAAGATTGATGGTCACCACACCCTGATTGAACCGGCCATAGTATTTGTGCTTGCCGGGCTCGTAATTCCCGGCGTTGGCGATGTTGCCCACCCCGGCGTCGGTGAAGCGGTCGGGGGTCAGGAAGGAGCGGCAGCCCATGCAGGTATACACGTCGCCCTTGAGCTCCTTCATCTTCTTCTCGGAGATGTAGTCCGGCACCATGCGCCGGGCGGTGCATTTGGCCGCCAGCTCCGTCAGATACCAATAGGGGGCGTCCTCGTGGATATTGTCCTCCTCCAGCACATAGATCAGCTTGGGGAAGGCGGGGGTGACCCACACGCCTTGCTCATTCTTGACGCCCTGATACCGCTGGAGGAGCATTTCCTCCACGATCATGGCAAGGTCTTTCTTCTCCCGCTCGTCGTGGGCCTCGTTGAGGTACATGAACACGGTGATGAAGGGAGCCTGTCCGTTGGTGGTCAGCAGCGTCACCACCTGATACTGGATGGTCTGTACGCCGCGGCGGATCTCCTCCCGCAGGCGGGTCTCCACCAACTCGTGGATCTTCTCCTCGCCGGGGTCGAAGCCAATGGAGTCCATCTCCGCCTGAACGATCTTGCGGATCTTCTGGCGGCTGACCTCCACGAAGGGGGCCAGATGGGTCAGGCTGATGGACTGACCGCCATACTGGTTGCTGGCCACCTGCGCCACGATCTGGGTGGCGATGTTGCAGGCGGTGGCAAAGCTGTGGGGCCGCTCGATGAGGGTACCGGTGATGACGGTGCCGTTTTGCAGCATATCCTCCAGATTCACCAGATCGCAGTTGTGCATATGCTGGGCATAATAATCCGTATCGTGGAAGTGGATGATGCCCTCCTCGTGGGCCTCCACGATCTCACGGGGCAGCAGCAGGCGGTTGGTGATATCCCGGCTCACCTCGCCGGCCATGTAGTCCCGCTGGGTGGAGTTCACCACCGGGTTCTTATTGGAGTTCTCCTGCTTGGCTTCCTCGTTGTTGCACTCGATGAGGGAGAGGATCTTGTCGTCGGTGGTGTTGGAGCGGCGCACCAGAGAGCGGGTGTAGCGGTAGGTGATGTAGTGCTTGGCCACCTCGAAGGCCCCGTGGGCCATGATGTGGTGCTCCACCATGTCCTGGATCTCCTCCACGGTGGCGGCACGGTTCATTTTCTGACATTGCAGCTCCACAGATTCAGCGATGCGGCGGATCTGCACCGGGGTCATGCGGTCGGCCTCGTCCACGTCCTCGTTGGCCTTGGTGATGGCTACAATGATCTTGGTGATGTCAAAGGCCACCTCGGAGCCGTTGCGCTTGATGATCTTCATTCTCTTTCTCCTCCTTGCCGTATGAAAAGTCGCCACAGGGCGGCTATGAATGCGAACACTGATATCATACACTATATATGGTGGTGATGCAAGGGGGAGAGCCAAAATATAGACGAAAACCAGCACCAAAAATCCAGAGGAAATTTTGGCAATACTTCACAATCGACACAAGATAAGGGATATTACAGAGAAAAGAAAACACAAAATATAGTGATCCTGCGGAAAAACGCCGGGGAGACGGGAGGATTTTCACAGAAGGGGCCTCGTTTTTTTCGGGAAAGTGTGGTATATTGGGAAAAACGGATACGAAAGGGGCGGATCACGGGATGGAACTGCGGGAACTGCTGGAGATCGGGCCGGGACTGACGGCGCTTATCGGCGGCGGCGGCAAGACCACGCTGATGTATCATCTGGCGTCGGAGCTGCGGCAGCAGGGGACGGTGCTGGTGTGTACCACCACCAAGATATGGCCTCCGGCGCATCTGAGGGTCTGCACGGAGGAGGGGACGCTGCGGGAGGAGCTGCGCCGCCGGGGCATCGCCTGCGCCGGGACTCCTATGGAGCAGGGAAAGCTGACGGCTCCGGCCATAGATGGCTGGGAGACCATGGCGGATTTCGTGCTGGTGGAGGCCGACGGATCGGCGGGGCGGCCCTTCAAGGCCCATGCCGACTGGGAGCCGGTGCTGCCGGAGGAGCGGCAGGCTACGGTGCTGGTGATGGGGGCCGACGGCTTCGGCAAGCCCATCAGCCGCATGGCCCATCGGCCGGAGCTGTATGCCCGGCTGGCAGGCGCCACGGAGGATCAGGAGGTAACGCCGGAGCTGGCGGCCCGTGTGGTGCGTCTGGAGTGCCTCCACGACCGGGTGTTTCTGAATCAGGTGGACCGGGCGGAGGAGTGGCCGCTGGCCCGGCGGCTGGCGGCGGCGCTGGACTGTCCCGTAACGGCAGGGACCCTGCGGGAGGGCCGGTGGCAGCGACTGAAGTGATGACGGGAAAAATTTTTGCAGATAGGGCTTGTATCCGCCGGCCATCTGTGGTATAGTACCTCCAACAAAAACATATGCCCCCAAGAAACGGACAGAATCCAAGGAGACTGGCCGGGGAGGGGACTCTGGAGAAACTCACGACAGTGAGTGCCGAAGGTGCAAGGCCCACGGGCCGAATCTCTCAGGCAAAAGGACAGAGCGACCGGGCCGCCCGCAGGGCGGTGAGCGGTGGTTTCTCCGGAGTCGCTGGCGCAGGCCGGCGGCTCCTTTTTTCGCAGAGGGGCAGGGAGGAGACACACTATGGAAGCGGTATTGCAGGTGGTACAGCGCATCAACTTTTATCTGTCGGATTATATTCTGGTGTTCCTGCTCATCGGTACGGGTCTGTATTTCTCCGTCCGCACCCGATTTGTGCAGGTACGGTGCTTCGGTGAGGGGATGCGGGCGGTGTTCGGGGAGTTCAATATGCGGGGCGGCAGGCAGAAGGGGGGCCTGTCCTCCTTTCAGGCCCTGACCACTGCCATCGCCGCTCAGGTGGGTACCGGCAACATCATTGGCGCCTGCGGTGCCATCCTGCTGGGCGGGCCGGGGGCCATCTTCTGGATGTGGATCATCGCCTTTTTCGGCATGGCCACCATCTACGCCGAGGCGGTGTTGGCGCAGGAGACCCGCCGGGTGGCCGAGGACGGCAGCGTCAGCGGCGGGCCGGTGTACTATATCAAGCGGGCCTTTCCGGGGAGATTCGGCACGTTTTTAGCGGGCTTTTTCGCCGTGGCGCTGATTCTGGCGCTGGGCTTCATGGGGTGCATGGTGCAGTCCAACTCCATCGGGGAGACCTGCGCCGCTGCCTTCGGTGTGCCGTCGTGGTCGGTGGGCATCGTGGTGGCGGTGCTGGCGGCGGTGGTGTTTCTGGGAGGCATCCAGCGCATCGCCGGAGTCACGGAGAAGCTGGTGCCGGTTATGGCGGCGCTGTACCTGCTGGGGGGACTTGTGGTGCTGGTGTGCCGGGTCCGGTACCTGCCGGAGGCGGTGGGGATGATCTTCCGCTACGCCTTCGTCCCCAACGCTATCATCGGCGGCAGCTTGGGCTATGCCTTGAAAATGGCCGTCAGTCAGGGGGTCAAGCGGGGACTGTTCTCCAATGAGGCGGGCATGGGCTCCACGCCTCACGCCCACGCCATGGCCAAGGTGAAGCATCCCCACGAGCAGGGCGTGGTGGCCATGACGGGGGTGTTCATCGATACCTTCGTGGTGCTGACCATGACGGCGCTGGTGGTGATCTCCACCCTGTATGCAGGAAACGGCATCCTCTCCGCCGGGGCGGCGGAGGGCGTCAGCAAGGCCAACATGGCGCAGCTGGCCTTCGGCACGGTGCTGGGCAGCCGGGCAGGCAGTATGTTCGTGGCGCTGTGCCTGCTGTTCTTCGCCTTTTCCACCATCCTCAGCTGGAACTTCTTCGGGCGGCTCAACGTATCGTGGCTGCTGGGGGAGAAGGCCGTGGGGGTGTATTCGGTGCTGGCCATCGGGTTCATCTTTCTGGGCTCGTGCCTGTCCAACGACTTGGTATGGGAGCTGGCGGATCTATTCAACCAGCTGATGGTGCTGCCCAACGTACTGGCGCTGGTGACGCTGGGCGGACTGGTGGCAGCGGCCTGCCGGAGGAAGTAACGGCGGCGGGGACGGGAGACCGTCCCCGCTTTTCGGTGTTCTGCCCATAGATTTTTCCGGCGGGATGTAGTATCATGAGAGGCAAGATATCTGGCCCTGCGGGGCAGAGGAGGAACGAACATGGAATCCACACTGAGGCGCACCTGGGCGGAGATCGATCTGGATGCGCTGGCGCATAATTATCAAACACTGCGGCGGCGGACGGGGACAAGGTTCGTGGGCGTGGTGAAGGCGGACGCCTATGGCCACGGGGCGGTGCAGGTGTCCCGAGTGCTGGAGGAGCTGGGGGCGGACTATCTGGCGGTGTCCAGTCTGGACGAGGCCATGGAGCTGCGGGCCGGGGGTATCCATATGCCCATTCTGATTCTGGGCCATACGCCGCCGGAGCGGGTGGAGGAGCTGCTGCGCTACCACATCACGCAGACGGTGACCTGCGAAGCCAAGGCACTGGAGTACAGCGCCGAGGCGGTGCGCTGCGGCGGCACGCTGAAGGTCCACATCAAGGTGGATACCGGGATGTCCCGGCTGGGCTTCCTGTGCGGAGGTGACCACTTCGAGACGGGGGTGGCGGGCATCTGTGCTGCCTGCACTCTGCCGGGACTGGAGGCGGAGGGTATCTTCACCCATTTCGCTGTGTCCGATGAGGCGGATGCGGAGAGCGACGCCTATACACGGGGGCAGTTCGACCTGTTCTGCCGGGTCATCGGGGCGGTGGAGCAGCAGCTGGGACGGAGGTTCCCCCTGCGGCACTGCGCCAACACCGGGGCGGTGGCCCGGTGGCCGGAGACGTATCTGGATATGGTGCGGCCGGGGCTGCTGCTGTATGGCTACGGTGAATTTGCCGGGCAGCTTGGCCTGCGACCTGTGATGACACTGAAAACCACCGTCAGCACCATCAAGGTCTATGAGCCGGGGACCTCCGTCAGCTATGGGCGGCGGTTCGTCACGGACCGCACCACCCGCATGGGCGTGGTGCCTTACGGCTACGCCGACGGATTTTTCCGGTGCCTGTCCGACCGGTGGCAGATGATGACGGCGGAGGGGCCTGCCCCCCAGCGGGGACGCATCTGCATGGATATGTGCATGATCGATCTGACGGATCGGCCCAGCGTGGACGTGGGGGACGAGGTGGAGATCTTCGGGCCGGACAACTCCGTCAACGATATGGCGGAGCAGGCGGGAACTATCCCCTATGAGCTGACCTGCGCCGTCAGCAAGCGGGTACCCCGCATCTATCTGCGGCAGGGACAGGAGATCGCACGGGAGCTGCTGCTGCGGTTTTGACGAAATAGTAAAAGAGGGCCTGCGGCGATGCCGCAGGCCCTCTTTTTTTAGACGAAAGGCTTACAGATCCAGCTTCAGGTCGCCGGGCTTGATCCAGCCCCACTTTCGCAGAGGCATGGCGAACAGCCACGTCAGCACCGCCGGCAACACGAAGGAGATCAGCGCCAGCCCCAGCCAGTCCATGGCGCCGATGCCGGGCTTCAGTCCGGCGGCCACGTCGCTGACCCAGCCGGTATATACGCCGATCTGCCCCACCAGCCCGCAGGTACCCATGCCGCTGGACACGGCGGGACCGTTCATTTGCAGCTCAAAGACGCAGGTGGCGATGGGGCCGGTGACGGCGGCGGCCAGCGTGGGGGGGATCCAGACACGGGGATTGCGGACGATGTTGCCCATTTGCAGCATACTGGTGCCAAGTCCCTGCGCCGCCAGACCGCCCCAGCGGTTCTCCGGGAAGCTCATGACGGCGAAGCCGATCATCTGGGCGCAGCAGCCTGCTATGGCGGCGCCGCCGGCCAGACCCGTCAGGCCCAGCGCCAGACAGATGGCGGCGGAGGAGATGGGAAGGGTCAGGGCCACGCCGATGACCACGGAGACGATGATCCCCATGAAGAAGGGCTGGAGCTCCGTGGCCCACATGATGGCCTGTCCCACGGCGGAGGCGGCCTTGCCCACCGGGGCGGCAATGAGGGCGGCGAAGCCGATACCCGCCAGCACCGTGACGATGGGCGTCACCAGAATGTCGATCTTAGTTTCCTTACTGACGGCCTTACCCAGCTCGGCGGCCAGAATGGTGACGAACAGCACCGCCAGCGGGCCGCCGGCTCCGCCCATGGAGTTGGTGGCGAAGCCCACGGGGATCAGGGAGAACAGCACCAGCGGCGGGGCCTCCAGCGCCCGGCCGATGGCTACCGCCATGCCGGGGCCCACCATGGCGGAGCACAGGCTGCCGATGGTGTAGGCCACGGCCCCCTCGCCCTTGCCGATGGTGACGATGCTCTCCGTCAGGAAGCCGATGTGCAGCTGCGTCCCCAGAGTGTTGAGGATGGTCCCCACCAGCAGGGTGCAGAAGAGACCCTGCGCCATAGCTCCCATGGCGTCGATGAAGTAGCGCTTGGCGGAGAATGCGATGTTCTTCCGGGCCAGAAATGCTTTGAATTTGTTCATGAGTGTCCCTCTCTTATTGGTAAACTTTGGTGTCTTGACACATGACCACTTTCCAATATTATAGCGGCTCTTTTCCATTTGTCAACAGAAAAATTCCCGGCGGAGGGAGGGCCTCCGCCGGGAAAAGGGGAAATGGTCGTTCTTTTAGGGTCGGTGGTCACTCTACCAGAAAGCCCCGCTGGCGCAGAAGCTGCAGCAGATGCTCATAGGCGGTCTCGTCCGGGCAGGAGAGGGTGTGCAGATGCACGCCGCCGGTGAGCTGGGACAGGGGGGCGGCCCCGTCCATGCGCTTCATGAACTGATCCACGTCCAGACGGCTGGACAGGTGCAGGGGAGCGGTAAGCTGCCCGTAGACCGGGTGCTCCACGATGACGTCCACCACGGTACAGCCGCAGTCCACCATGGCGTCGAGCTCGTCCCGTGTCTCCCCGGCAGAGTGCGTACAGGCGATGCGGCGCAGCAGGCCATTTTGTACGGGGATCACATAGCCCCGTGCGGTGGCGGTGATCTCCTGACCGGCGGCACGCAGCAGGGCGATATCCCCCACGATGATCTGACGGCTGACGCCCAGCTCCTGGGAAAGGGTCGTGGCGCTGATAGGCGCTTGGGATGCGGAAAGTAGCCGGGCGATTTGCTGGCGGCGCTCCGAAGCAGTCATAGCAGACATGGCAAGGTCTCCTCTTTTGAAAATCTCTAGTCATCATACACCAACTGCCATTTTTTGGCAAGCACTTTTTAGCGTATAGAGAGGCTGTTTTCTGTTATGTGACGAAAACGTGACGAAACTATGGGGGATTTGGCGGAAAGGATCTCACTATCTGCGCTGTGTATGCGAAAATCGCTGTAAAATGGGATCATGAAACCTTACTAATATGAGATAAAATGAATGCGGATGCTAAAAATTTAGCGGCGGGAGGGCGTGGAATGATACCGACGACAGAAAGCGGCAGGCTTTTTCCCGGCGGGCGAATTGACAAGGGGAGCGGTGTGTGTTACAATTTGGTTACAAGTGTATGGTTCTATTAAAGAAGGGAGTTATTCAAATGGCTGAAAACAAAAAGACCGAGGGTCTCATCTATAAAAACCACCCTCTGCGCCGTATCGACAACATCATTTACTACGGCAGCATGGCGGACAAGTACATCATTATGCTGCAGATCCTGGACACCAAGAAGGAGCAGGACATGGACGTGGCCACCCGTGTGTCCGTGCAGCTGCAGCTGACGGATCCCGACCTGAAGTCCCGTGACCGGGTGGTGAAGAAGTCCGAGAAGGACAGCCTGTACGCAGCCATGGACGTGGGCTCCATCTGGCTGGAGCGGGCTCTGGCCGGGAAATAAGCGGGTGTCCGGCATGACACGAAAATTTCTGCTGGCGGCGCTGGTGATCCTGACGGTGGCTTTGTGTACGGTACATCTCACCACGGAGCGCACGCCGCCGGAGAATGTGGTTTCCCCCGCCGTCCACTTGGGCATGGTGGTGCCAAGAGAGGCACTGGAGAAGCTGAAGGCGGCGGAGACTGCGGCTCTGGCGGCCCCCCAGACGGCGGAGCCGACGGCAGACGTAACAGCGGAGCCTGCGGAGGAGGAGAGCCTTCCGGCGACGGATACCTCCGTGCTGGCGGCGGCTGTCACCACTGACGCCCTCTACATCCGCCGCAGCGGCGATTGGGACGCCGAGGCGCTGGCGCTGGTGGACTATGGCACCACGGTGGCCGTCACGGGAAAGAGCGGCGGCTGGTATCAGGTGCGCTACGACGGCATCGAGGGCTATCTCTCCGGGGAATATCTGGACCTGCGAACCTCCGGCCTGACCGGCTACGGACAGGTGACGGCGGATGCACTGAATCTGCGCTCCGGGGCCGGTACCGGCTATGAAACGGTGACATCCCTCCCCAATGGGGCGTGGGTGTCGGTGTCCCGGTTTGAAAACGGCTGGTTTTATGTAGACTACGACGGGGTGAGCGGCTACGTCTCCGGGGACTATCTGAAGCTGTCTGCCTCACGGCCCCAGCCCGGGGGAGATACCTCCTCCGATGGCGGTTCTTCCGGCGGCTCCGACGACCTACCCAGCGGCGGCGACGCCGGAACGGTCTCCGGATCGGCGTCGGATCTGGTGGCGCTGGCCCTGTCCTATCAGGGGGTGCCTTACGCCTATGGCGGGGCGTCTCCCAGCGGCTTTGACTGCTCCGGCTATACCATGTACATCTATCAGCGGTTCGGGGTGTATCTGCCCCACGGGGCCACGGATCAGCTGAGCTACGGCATGGCGGTGGGCTTCGGGGAACTGCAGCCGGGGGATCTGGTGTTCTTTCAGGATGCGGATTTCTCCTCCAGCGCCGCCTCCCACTGCGGCATCTACATCGGAGACGGGCAGTTCATCCACGCCACCTCCGATTCCCGCTTCAACTGTGTGAAGATCACATCCTTCAGCGAGAGCTACTATGCCAGCCACTTCCTGACGGGCCGGCGGTTGTTCTGAGGGGATAAGAGAACAAAAAGCATCGCATCTGCATAGCAGATGCGATGTTTTTTTACTGCTTCTATCGTGTTATGTTACCTATCAGAACAGGCCGGAGATGACGCCGTTTTCGTCCACGTCGATGGCCTCTGCCGCCGGGGTCTTGGGCAGACCCGGCATGGTGAGAATGTCCCCCGTCAGGGCCACGATGAACCCGGCTCCGGCGGAGACCTTCACCTTCCGCACCGTCAGGATGAAGTCCTGAGGGGCCCCCAGCTTTGTGGGGTCATCGGAAAGACTGTACTGGGTCTTGGCCACGCACACCGGCAGGCCGCCGAAGCCCAGCTCCGTCAGGCGGTCGATCTCCCGGTCAGCCTCCTCGGTATAGGCCACATTGCGGCCGCCGTAGACACTTTGGGTCAGGGTCAGCAGCTTGTCCCGGATGGGGAGAGCGGCATCGTAGGCGAAGCGGAAGTGGTTTTCCCGCTCCAGCGCCCGCAGAACGCCGCAGGCCAGCTCCATGCCGCCCCGGCTGCCCTTCTCCCACACCTCCGATAGGGCTACCTCCGCCCCGTAGGCGGCGCAGGCCTCCTGCACCAGTGCCAGCTCTGCCGCCGTGTCGCTGGTGAAGCGGTTCAGGGCCACCACCGCCGGCAGGCCATAGACCTGCGTGATGTTCTCGATGTGCCGCAGCAGATTGGGAAGGCCCCGGCGCAGGGCTGCCGTGTCCTCCGTGGCCAGCTGGGTCTTATCGGCGCCGCCGTGGAGCTTCAGGGCCCGGACCGTGGCCACGATGACCACCGCATCCGGACGCAGTCCCGCCCTACGGCACTTGATATCCAGAAACTTTTCGGCACCCAGATCAGCGCCGAAGCCCGCCTCCGTCACCACATAGTCCCCCAGCCGCAGAGCGGCCTTGGTGGCGGCTACGCTGTTGCAGCCGTGGGCGATGTTGGCGAAGGGACCGCCGTGGATGATGGCGGGAGTCCCCTCCAGCGATTGGGCCAGATTGGGGCGGATGGCGTCCTTCAATAGGGCGGCCATGGCCCCCGCAGCCTTCAAATCCCCGGCAGTCACCGGCTGGCCGTGGCCGTTGTAGCCCACGATCATCCGGGCCAGACGGGCCTTCAAGTCCGTCAGATCCTCCGCCAGACACAGCACCGCCATGACCTCCGTGGCCACGGTAATGTCAAAGCCCTCCTCACGGGGTACGCCGTTTCCCTTGCCACCCAGACCGCAGAGGATGTACCGCAGCTGGCGGTCGTTCATGTCCACGCAGCGCCGCCACGTCACCTGTTGGATGTCCAGAGCGTTGCCCTGATAGATGTGGTTATCCACCATGGCCGCCAGCAGGTTGTTGGCGGCGCCGATGGCGTGGAAGTCGCCGGTGAAATGGAGGTTGATGTCCTCCATGGGGGCCACCTGCGCCCAGCCGCCGCCGGTGGCTCCGCCCTTGAGGCCGAACACCGGCCCCAGAGACGGCTCCCGCAGGGCCAGCACCGTCTTTTTCCCCAGCGCCGACAGGCTGTCCGCCAACCCAATGCTGGTGGTGGTCTTCCCCTCCCCGGCGGCAGTGGGGTTGATGGCTGTGACCAGGATCAGCTTCCCGGTCTGGGGCTTGCCCGCTGTGGCGGAGGGCAGCAGCTTGGCCTTATAGCGGCCGTAGCACTCCAGCTGCTCCTCCGTCAGGCCCAGCTTTGCGCCGATGGCGGTGATGGGGAGGAGGGTACAGCTCTGTGCGATCTCGATATCTGTTTTCATAGGTCAGTCCTCCTTGCGCTGCCGTCTGCGGGATGCGGAGACGGTATTTTCCATGAGCATGGCCCGTGTCATGGGGCCTACGCCCCCCGGCACGGGAGTGATATAGGCCGCCTTTTCCGCTACGGCGGCGAAGTCCACGTCGCCGCAGAGTTTGCCCTCCTCATTGCGGTTCATAGCCACATCCACGACCACGGCGCCGGGTTTGACCATGTCGGAGGTGATGAGGCCACGGCGACCCACGGCGGAGATGAGAATGTCCGCCCGGCGGCACTGCTCCGCCAGATCCGGCGTGCGGCTGTGGCAGACGGTGACGGTGGCATCCTCCGCCAGAAGCAGCAGGGCCATGGGCTTTCCCACGATGTTGCTGCGGCCCACCACCACACAGTGTTTCCCGGCGGGGGAGATGCCATACGCCCGCAGCAGGGCCATGATCCCGGCGGGGGTGCAGGGCAGGAACCGGGGCAGCCCCAGCATCAGGCGACCCACATTCTCCGGGTGGAAGGCGTCCACGTCCTTCTCCGGGCGGATGGCCTCCAGCACGGCCCGGCTGTCCAGCCCCTCCGGCAGAGGCAGCTGCACCAGGATCCCGTCCACGTCCTCCCGGCGGTTCATCTCCTCCACCAGCGCCAGCAGCTCCTGCTGGGTGGCTTCGGCGGGCAGATGGTGGTTCAGGCACCGCACCCCGCACTGGGCGCAGTCTTTCTCCTTGTTGCGGACGTATACGGCGCTGGCGGGGTCGTCCCCCACCAGGATCACCGCCAGACCCGGCTGGCGGGGCAGGGCGGCGGCCTTCTGCCGCAGCTGCTCCCGCATCCGGACGGACAGGGCCTTGCCGTCTAACAGCACGGCGCTCATGACGGATCCTCCGTCGGAGCTTCGCCGGAGGGCTCCTCTTGGGAGGGAGCCTCCGTCTCGGAAGAGACGGCTTCGGCGGGAGCATCCTCAGTGGGAGTTGCCTGAGCGGGAGACTCAGCTGCCGGGGCGGCAGCCGCTTCGGCTGCGGCGGCGTTGCGGGCCGCCACGATGTTGACATACAGCTCCTCCGGCTTGTGGGGATGGAGCTTGATGTTGTAGTACAGCATGAAGAGGGACACGAATACCATCACAAGGCTCAGGGCCTGAGACACCCGGATGGGCTGGCCACCGATGGTCCAGTTGAAGAGATACAGGCTGTCGGTCCGCAGGCCCTCGACCCAGAAGCGGCCGATGCCGTACCACAGGAAGTAGAACCATGTGTTCTCACCGTCGAAGCGGCGGGCCTTGGATACCACGAAGATGATGAGCAGCAGGCCCACCAGATTCCACAGGCTCTCATACAGGAACGTGGGGTGGACCTCCACCAGCTGGCCGGTGACGGTGGTCAGCTGCATCCGCCAGGGCAGGGTGGTCTCGGCGCCGAAGGCCTCCCGGTTCATGAAGTTGCCCCACCGGCCGATGCACTGGCCGATGAGCAGGCCCATCACCGCAAGGTCAAGCATGGCTCCCAGCTTATAGCCCCTGTGACGGCTGACGCAGATGCCCACGATGACCACGGCGATGACGGCGCCGTAGATGGCAAGACCGCCGTCCCAGATGGCGATGGCTTTGCGGAAGCTGAAGCTGCCGTCGCTGTTTTTGAACTGATCCAGATAGAACAGCACATAGTAAATTCTTGCCCCCACGATGGCGCAGGGGATACCCCACAGAACGCTGTCCAGCAGGTCGTCCTCGGTGATGCCGTACTTGGATTTCTGGTTCATGCACCACCAGATGGCGATGACCAGACCAAGGGCGATGAGGATACCGTACCAGTAGATGCCGTTGCCGATGTCCAGCGCCTTGGAGCTGGCGGTAAAGGCCCAGTCCCCGAACAGGCCGGGGAACCGGATGGGGCTGTCAGTCATAATTTGCATGATGATTCCTCCTTGGGATAAAGTGCAGAGCGCCGTGCGCTCGAAGGGGTGGGGTGGTTTCAGGCCTGCGCCGCCAGCTCACGGGCCAGCCGCTCCACCACGCCGGGGGCGTAGGGCAGCTCCAGCCCGGCAGCTGCCAGCGTTTCGGTGTAGGGCTTGCTGCCGCCGGAGGCGCACAGGGCGTGATATCTGGCCCAGCCGTCCACGGGGTCGGCGTCATAGGCGGCCTTCAGCTGCTGGGCGCAGACGATGGAGAGGGCGTAGCTCACCACATAGCGGGGGAGCATATAGATGGCCATGTTGGTGAACAGATCGCAGCCGGCCAGCACCTGCTGCCGCCACGGCTCGTTGTTCTGCGCCCGGCCGAAGGCCTTCTCCGTGCGGTCGAACTCCTCCGCCCACTGAGAAAGAGAGGCATCCGGGTGCTCATAGAGCCACGTTTCGAAGGTGTGGATGGAGCAGAAGGCGCACAGCTCTTTGATGAAGTCGTAGCGGTGCTCCGTCAGGAACTGGGGGGCGTGAGGACCGAAGAAGTCCCGTGCGTAGGGGAGGGTCAGCAGCTCCATGGTTTTGGAGTGGACCTCCGCCAGATCGGGACTCAGCCCCACATAGTCCGCCAACGGCTGGCTGCGGTAGGAGAGGTAGCCCTGAAGGCCGTGGCCCAGCTCATGGGTATAGACGGTGACGTCGGAGCCGGTGCCGTCGCAGTTGGCGAAGATGAAGGGCATCCCGCAGGGGGCGCCCAGCATATCGCAGAAGCCCATGCCGGAGATTTTATTGGGAGAGCCTGCCACGTCCAACAGGTCGTGGCGGACCATCTCGTCGAAGAAATGTCCCGCCTCCGGACTCAAGGCGTGATACATCCGGTGAGCGGCCTTGGGCAGCTCCTCTGCCGCCACGGGGACGGCGTTGCCCTCTGGGAACACCAGCGCCCGGTCATAGGGCAGCAGCGTTTCCACCCCCAGCCGCTGGCGCTGCTGCTCCTGCATTTGCAGGTACAGGGGGGTGATGTACTTTTGCACCTGCCGGCAGAACTCGTCCAACTCCGCCCGGCCATAGCCCAGACGCTGCATACTGAGATCGCCGTAGTCGGCAAAGCTGTCGAAGCCGTTTTCACGGGCCAGCTGGTTCCGGGCATGGACCAGCTCCCGCAGGAGCTTTTCCATCACGGGGCCGTTTTCCACGGCGGTCTGCTGCTGGGCGTCATAGGCGGCCTTGCGGCGCTCCCGGTGGGTGCTGGTCAGTGCAAAGCGCAGCTGACCGCCGCTGAGAGTCTCGCCCTGCACCTGATACTTGGTGGAGGCTGCCAGCTGCTGGTATTGGGCGGTGAGCCGGGAGATGCGGGCCTGCAGCTCCTTGCCGCCGGTGTGGAGCCGCTGGTCCAGCGTCAGCAGGCGGCGCAGCTGGGGGCCGAAGGCCTCATCCACCGCCGCAGCGTAGGGACTGTCTGCAATGGTCATGGATAGGGACTGGGTATCCAGCGTCTCCAGTCGGGGCAGAGTCTCCTGCAGCTCCCGCTGGTAAAATTCATCGGTGACATCGTGGAAGGCCCGGATGGTGGCGATGCTCTGGCAGAGAGCTACCTCCTGCTGGAGGGCATCCCGCTGCCGAACCACCTCCAGCAGATCCTCCGGATCTTGGGCGTCCTTAGCCCGCTGGGTCAGGGCATCATACCGGGCCTGAAGGGCCTCTACATCGGGGCTGGTATAGGGAAGGCCGGAAAATTTCCAGTTGTCGTTCACGATCAGTCCTCCTTGGGATAGATAACGGACAGAGCCGCACGGCTGCGGCAGATATGCTCCCGGATGAAATCCAGCACATCCTGCGGGGTGATGCTGTCGTAAATTTCCGGGAAGCGCAGGGGATCAAAGTGCTGGAAGCAGCCCTCCACCAGCGAAATGGCGATGGAATCGAAGGAGTTGAGACCCTTCAGGGAGGCCCCGAAGTTCCCCCGCTTCATCCGCTGCCAGTAGTCCGGATCCAGACCCTCACGGGTCAGGCGTCGGGCCTCCTCTAAAATGGCCTCCATCACGGCAGCGGGATCGTTGCTGTCGCCGCCGGCGTAGGCGTAGGCCGCTCCGGGCAGCAGGTCGAAGGAGCTGCCGAAGGAGCCGTTGATGAGACCCTGACTGTACAGCCGGGAGAACAGGGGACTGGAGTCCCCCATGAGGATATCGCAGGCCAGATCCCCCAGGATGTCCCAGCGCAGCCGCTGCTCTCCCTCCGGGGGAGCGGGGCATTTGAAGCCCACCAGAAACGACGGCATGGATACCTCCATCCGGCAGGAGGTCTCCGACTGAGCGGGGGTGTCTCCCTCGCTGCCACCGTAGTCACGGGGGATATCCGGGCCGCTTTCCGGGGGCAGGATATCCTCCGCTGCCCGGAACACCGCCTCGGCGTCCAGATCACCCACCGCCACCAGACACATATTGGCGGGGGTGTAGAAGGCCTTGTGGCAGCGGTACAGGGTCTCGGCGGTGATGCGGGAGATGCTTTCCACGGAGCCGGCCACGGGGATACGGGCGGGACTCTCCCGGTACAGGGCCTGCAGCATCCGCTTATAGACCTGCCACTCCGGGTCGTCCTCGATCATGCCGATCTCCTGAGCAATGATGCCCTGCTCCTTGGCCACGCTCTCGTCGGTGAAGTACGGCACCGACACAAAGGACAGCAGCTGCCGCAGATTCTCGTCAAAATGCTCCGTGCAGTCGAAGTAGTAGGCCGTCATAGCGTTGCTGGTAAAGGCATTGGGCTCGGCGCCGTTTTTGGCCATCTCCTGCATGGCGTTTCCGTCGGCGGTGTCGAACATCTTGTGCTCCAGATAGTGGGCGATGCCCGCCGGGGTATCCTGCCATGCGCCGTCCTGCTGAAAGCGCAGGTCCATGCCGCCGTAGCGGGTGGCGAACATGGCGTATTTCCGGGTATAGCCGGGCTTGTGGACCACATAGGCCGGCAGGCCGTTTTTCAGGCGGCGGAAGGTCACCGTCTCGTCAATGCGGGGATAATACATCCTCACGCCTCCTTTCCCTTCAGGAAGTAAATGGTATCCAGCTGCACACTCTGGGCTGCCGCACGGATGCGCTCCGGGGTCACCTGCCGCAGCAGCGCCGCCATCTCCTCCGGGGTCTCCCGGCGGCCGGTGGCCGCCAGCCCCAGATAGTAGTTCTCCAGCGCGCCCTGAGAATCTCCCAGCGCCTGCAGGGCGCTGAGCAGACTCTCCCGTGCCGCCGTCAGCTCCCAGTCCTCCCAGAGGCCCTGCCGGATCTCGTCCAGCTGGCGGAGGATCTCCGCCTCGGCCCGGTCATAGTCCGCCGTCTCGATGCCGGAGGACACCGTCAGGATGCCCTTGGAGCGGACGTAGGTGCTGGAGGCATAGTAGCAGAGGGAGAGCTTCTCCCGGACGTTCAGAAACAGCTTGGAGTTGCTGGAGCCGCCGAACATGAGATTAGCCAGGATCATGGCGGGCTCGTCATCGGTATCGCAGCGAAAGCCCATGGAGAGCTTGCCCTGCGTCACGTCCATCTCCTCCGTCACCAGTCGGGGCTGGGAGGGAGCGGCGAACCGTCGGGGCGGCTCCGGCTCCGTTTGGGGGCCACGGGTCAGGGAGGAGAAGGCCGTCAGCAGGGCCTCCTCCACCCGATGGCACTCGGCGCTGCCGCAGTAGAACAGCTCCAGCCGGGAGGAGGACATCATCCGCTGGCTGTGAGCGTAGAGCTTCTGGTTGTTGATCTTGGCCAGCCCCGCCTCGTCACCGAAGCGGCTGATGCCATAGGGCTCCCCGGCGCACATCTCCTGCAAAAGCCGCAGATCGGCCCAGTCCCGCTTGTCGTTGCGGATGGAGCGGATGGCGTCGGCCAGATTGGCCTTCTCGCCCTCCACATATTCCTGTAGAAACCGGCCGCCACGGGTCACAGGGTCCAGCAGCAGCTCCCCCAGCAGCTCCGCCGCAGGCTCCAGCAGCGGTTCATTCCGGGAGACGAACCGGTCGTCGATAAAGCTGGCCACGAAGCCAAGGCACTGCGTCTCCCCCCGCTTGCGGATGGTGGGGCTGATCTGTGCGCCGTAGAGCCGATCCATGGCCGCAGCGAGCTGCTCCATGTCCGGGCAGCGCATGGTGCCGCGGTGCAGCACCGCCGGCAGCAGGGCGTTGTAGGACGCCGTTTCCTTGGCCAGCGGCGTGATGAATTGGGCCGACAGCACCCCGGTTTTGAATTTCCGGGCCGGCAGATAGGTCAGATACACATGGGGCATGAGCTCCCAGCGCTTCACTTCCATGAGATAGGCACCTCCATCGGGTCGTAATCAGAGCCTATTATACCGCAATCTGCATCGATTGAAAAGAGCCAGTTGCCGGAGCGGGGAATTTTTATGGGCAAAAGGAAGCGGGGCGGACAGAGGGTCCGCCCCGCAGGGGATATAGCTTTAGGAGGGGGGAAAAACGATTTCAACTTGAACCTGTCATGTCTGTGCCGAAACAACGCCCCCTTCCGGGGTTCGGAAGGGGGTGGCGGTCATGGGGGCATTACTTTCCCGACAGGTCCACGGCATGGCGGATGAAGCTCATAGGCGGTACCGGCCGGGGCAGGGGCATGGTAAAGGTCATCTGAGGCGTTTTCGGCTCAAAGAGGGGCAGTCCGTCGGCATCCGCCATCTCCGGCACGGTAAGGGAGAAGGGACGGGTATCCGGCCCCACCACCTCCACGGTATCGCCGGTGCGGAACTTGTTGCGGAGACTCAGGGTGGCCAGTCCCTCCGGGGTGCAGCCCGTTACCACGGCGCAGATCTGCCAGTCCCGGATATAGCGGGAGCTCTCGTAATACTGGCCGGGAGGGCCGTAGAAAAAGCCGGTGGAATAGTGGCGGTGGCTGACGTGCTCCACCTCGTCCCGCCAGACGGGGTCGGCGGGGCGGCCCTGCGCCACGTCGTCGATGACATGGCGGTAAGCACCGGTAACGATGGCGGCATAATAGGCGGATTTGGCCCGGCCCTCGATCTTCAGGCAATCCACTCCGGCGTCCATGAGGTCGTCCAGATGGTCGATCATGCACATATCGCGGGAGTTCATGATGTAGGTACCCTTTTCGTCCTCAAACACCGGAAAGTACTCGCCGGGGCGCTTCTCCTCCATCAGAGCGTACTGATAGCGGCAGGGCTGGGCGCAGGCGCCCCGGTTGGAGTCCCGGCCGGTCATATAGTTGGAGAGCAGGCAGCGACCGGAGTAGGACACGCACATGGCCCCGTGGCAGAAGGTTTCCAGCTCCAGCTCCGGGGAGGTGCGGCGGCGGATCTCACGGATCTCGTCCATGCTCAGCTCACGGGCCAGCACCACCCGCTTGGCGCCCAGATCGTACCACGCCTGAGCGCAGGCGTAGTTGGCGATGGATTGCTGGGTGCTGATGTGACGCTCGCAGCGGGGGGCGTATTTCCCCGCCAGCGTGAAGGCCCCCAGATCCGCCAGAATGAGAGCATCCACCCCGGCATCGTTCAGGCGCTCCAGATGGGCGGGGAGGGCATCCACCTCGCCGCTGCGGGGCATGGTATTGACGGTGACGTGGACCCGGACGCCGTGGTCATGGGCATAGGCCACTGCAAGGGGCAGCTCCTCCGGGGAGAAATTCCCGGCGAAGGAGCGCATCCCGAAGGAGGTGCCTGCCAGATACACGGCGTCGGCACCATAGGCCACGGCCATTTTCAGCTTTTCCATGTCCCCGGCCGGGGACAGCAGCTCAGGCTTTTTTCTCATCATATCCATCAATCCGGGGCGTACATATCGCTGTTGACGAAGGCCAGATGCTCATCATAGGTGCGGAAGAAGTGGCTGACCCCATCCTTGCCGTAGGCAAAGTAGTAGTAGCCGGTGTCATTGGGATGCACCGCCGCCTTGATGGAGGACAGACTGGGGTTGCAGATGGGGCCGACGGGGAGGCCGCCGTATTTGTAGGTGTTGTAGGGGCTGTCCAGATCCGTGGAGAACTGGGTATCGTCCATGCCGGCGATGTGCAGGGCATAGTAGATAGTGGCGTCGGACTGGAGGGCGGTGCCGATCTCGGAGTTGTCGCCGCTGAGACGGTTATAGAACACGGAGGAGATGTTGGCACGCTCCTCGTCGTCCCCGATGGCCTCCTTTTCAATGATGGAGGCCAGTGTGACGATCTCACGGAGGCTGTACTGGGAGTTCTCGATATCCGTCAGCAGATCGCCGCTGACACGGGTCTGGAAGTTGGAGAGCAGGCGATCCAGCGCAGAGACGGCGTCCTCCTTGTGGAAGAACTCGTAGGTATCCGGGAAGAGGAAGCCCTCCAGCCGGGTGATGCTGCCCAGATTCTCGTTATCCACAAAGGTGTAGTCGAACACATGGTTCTTGGCGGCCTCCGTCAGATCCTCCACATTGGACACGTCGCTGTCGGCCAGCAGTTGGATGGTCTCCTGCACGGAGTAGCCCTCCGGGATGGTGACCTTCACCGTCTCGGCCACAGAGGAACCCTGCTGCATGGAGTCGATGATGCAGTTGTAGTCCATGTCGGTGTTGAGCTCGTAGCTGCCGGGCTGGATGGTGTCCTTGGCGTGGAAGAGGGGACTGGTGATGACGAACAGCAGCTTATATTTGATGATGCCCGCCTTCTTCAGCTTGGAGGCGATCTGCCCCACGGAGTCGCCCTTTTCGATCTCCACCGTGGCGGTGAGAGGTGCCTTGTTCAGGGCGCACACGTCATTGACTATGAGCCAACCCAGCCCCGCCAGCAGGCAGGAGCCCAGCACCACACCGGCGCAGTAGATGGCCCAGAAACGGGTCCGGCGCATTTTCTTGCGCTGCTTGCGCTGAGTCTGCTGGCGGCGCACCTCGTCGGCGTTCCAGCTGGTGGTCTCGTTGTTTTTGCGGTCTGCCATAGATCGTTGTTCCTTTCTTTATCGCATTTTCCCCAGCGCAAATCAGACCGGACAAGATACCTTCCGGGGCGGTGGGGCATAGAATAAGCCAGTGAAGAACAAGTGAGGTGAGGTTCAAGTGTGCTTTGACAACAACAACAACTGCTCCTGCATCTGGCTGATCGTCATCGTTTTACTGGTGCTCTGCTGCTGCGGCGGCGGACAGAACGAGCGCTGCTGCGGCGGCGACTCCCGCTGCTCCTGCTGAGGGACATAGGGACAGACACGTACCATAGGGTTCGGCCGAACCGGGACGGGACGCTGCGGCGTTCCGTCCTTTTTTACGGCAGCAGATCCGCCACACGCTCCAGAACCTCCTGATGGATGTCCTGAATACTGCGGATCCGGCCGTCCCGGTCGCAGCGGATGCGCTGCCAGCCGCACCAGTCCACCACACGGGCGGCGCTCTCCCGGCAGGAGCGGAGATAAGCCTCGTCCTGCTCATGGATGTCGGCATGGGTATGGGTGGCCTCCTCCCGGCGGCGCATCATCTGCTCGGACAGCTCCGTGGGGAGATCCAGGTACAGCACTCGATCCGGAGCCGGCAGACCCAGCTTCTGATACTCGAAGTCAAAGAGCCAGTCCACAAAGGGCCGCTGCTGCTCCGGCGGAAGCTTGGAGGTCTGGTGAACGGCGTTGGAGGTGGTATAGCGGTCGGCGATGAGCAGACCGCCCTGCTCATAGTAGCTGCCCCAGTCCTGCTTATAGGAGGCGTAGCGGTCCACGGAGTAGAAGGCCGCAGCGGCATAGGCATTGACATCGCCGGGCTTCTGGCCGAAGGCCCCGCCCAGATAGAGCCGCACCAGCGCCGAGGATTCCTCCTGATACCGGGGGAAGGTCAGCTTGCGGTAGGGAACGCCCCGCCGGGTCAGCTCCTGACACAGCAGCTCCGACTGCGTAGCCTTGCCGGAACCGTCGGTCCCCTCAAATACGATGAGCTTTCCCTGCATGGCATGGTCCCTCCCGTTGGCTCGGAAAATTTTATCACACTATTCTACCACAGCTTTCCCCATTTGTCCACATGGGAAACCGGCGTTTACAGAATGGCAAAAACTTGATATAATCACAGAAACGATCCGAGCGGAGGACGAATGGATGCATATTTTTGACATGGACGGGACCCTGATCGATTCCAACGGCATCTGGCGGGAGGTGGATGAGGCATTTCTGGCCAAGCGTGGCTTTCCCTACACCAAGGAGTACTATCAGGGGGTGGCTCACACCATTTTCCCGCTGGCGGCGGAGTTTACCAAGCGCTACTGCCATCTGGAGGAGTCTGTGGAGGATATCATGGCAGAGTGGATGGAGATGGCCGGGGACGCCTACGCCACACGGGTACAGGTGAAGCCCGGCGTGCGGGAGTATCTGGATCAGTGTCGCCGCCGGGGGCAGCGGATGATGGTGCTGACCTCCAGTGTTCCGGCCCACTGCCGGGCGGCACTGGGGCATCTGGGACTGATGCCATATTTTGAGGAGATCTTGTTTGCCCACGATCTGAAGATCGAGAAGAAGGACCCGGAGATCTTCCGGGTAGCGGCCCGACGCATGGGCGTGGAGCCGGCGGAGTGCGTGGTGTATGACGACTCCGTGGCGGCGTGCTGTGGGGCCAAGGCGGCCGGGATGCACACGGTGGGGGTCTACGATCAGTTCTTTCACGTCTCGTGGGAGGAGATGACACGGGTGTGCGAGCGGACCATCCGGAGCTTCACGGAGCTGCTGGAGGATTGAAAAAACAGAATTGCCGAAAGAAGAAACAGGGGAGGGGACAGTGGATGCTGCCCCCTCCCCTGTGGCCATTACGGACGATAAAAACGAAAACTTACCCACCGCGGACCGGTTCACGCCTTACTTCACACCTTACTGTAACGGCTCACGCAGAGGTCATGGTGCAGGGCCACCCGGCCCTCGTCCACCAGCCAGCCCGACAGATGCAGGAAATTGCGCTGGGTGACGCTGATGCGGAAGGGATCATGAGTGTGGATGCCCTCCTGACGGCAGTAGGCATAGAGCCACTGGTCGGCGGTCATGCCGTCAGTGAGACAGCTCAGCAGCCGCCGCCCCTTATCGTGGATGGCGGCGATGTTGGCATCGATGACGGGGCCAAGCTCTGTGACGCTGGTCTTATGGGCCAGCACATAGGCCGGACAGCGGAGACTGCGGAGGGATTCCATCACCGACAGATCACGGGCAATGTGCATGATGGTGGGCAGCTTGAAGCGCTGCAGCTGCTCCGGCCCCAACAGGCAGTCTGCCAGATAGGCAGTGCCGTCGGGGGTGATAAAGCCCATCTGCCCGGCAGAGTGGCCCGGCAGGGGCAGCAGGCCGAAACGGACGCCGCAAAAGTCCAGATGATCGATATCCGGAGAGATGAGAACGTCCGACAGGAAGCATTCCTCCGGAAACATGGACTGGATGGTGCCGTAGGTGAGGGTCTCGTAGTTGGCCCGGAAGGCGGTGGCATCGGCGCAGATGGCGGCCTCGATCATGGGCATGGCGATGGGGCAGCCGTAACGGCAGCGGAGATAGGCGGCGTTGCCTACGTGGTCATAGTGGGCGTGGGAGCAGAGGATCCCCTTAGGGTGCAGGCCGTGCTCCTCCAGCAGGGCGGTAAGGCCCTCCCGGTCAGAGGCGGCGATGCCGGTGTCCAGCAGGACAATGTCCGTATCCGTCAGGCGGTAAAAGGGGATCAGGGCCGTGGCTCCCACGGCGGCCCATGTATCTTTATGTATGTGCAGCAGCTCCATAAGGCGTCTCCTATCAGTTTCTTTTCGGTGAGATGGTACCATCTTCCGCCGGAAAATGCAAGGCGGGGAGAGAGGACGGAAAAAATTTTGCTTTTCCCTCTATGCAAACGGGAAAAAATAAGGTAAAATACTCCCAAGTATCACATACGGAGGAAGAGCAATGGACGAACCGAAGTATAAACGGGTGCTGCTGAAGATCAGCGGCGAGGCACTGGCGGGCGAGAAGCACTTCGGCCTGGACTTTCAGGTGCTGGGTCAGGTGGCGGACGTCATCAAGGAGTGCGTGAACATGGGCGTGCAGATCGGCGTTGTCATCGGCGGCGGCAACTTCTGGCGGGGCGTGAAGAACGGCGAGGGCCACATCGAGCGCACCCGTGCCGACCACATGGGGATGCTGGCCACGGCCATGAACTGCATGGCACTGGCGGACGTGCTGGAACAGAAGGGCGTGGACGTCCGGCTCCAGACGGCACTGGAGATCCGTGAGGTGGCGGAGCCCTATATCCGGGCCAGAGCCGTCCGGCATCTGGAAAAGGGCCGGGTGGTGCTGTTTGGCTGCGGTGTGGGATGCCCCTTCTTCTCCACCGATACGGCGGCGGTGCTGCGAGCGGCGGAGATCAACGCCGACGTGATCCTGCTGGCCAAGAACATCGACGGCGTGTACGACTGCGACCCGGCCAAGAACGCCGACGCCGTGAAATTCGACGCCATCACCTATGACGAGGTGCTCAAGCGTCATCTGGCGGTGATGGATTCCACCGCCACCAGCCTGTCCATGGACAACCACATCCCGGTGCTGGTGTTTGCACTGAAAGACCCGTATAATATCGTGCGTGTGCTGCGGGGCGAAAAAATCGGAACGATCGTGAAGGAGGCATAACCATGCTGAAGGAACACTACAAGGTATACGAGGAAAAGATGAAGAAGAGCGTGGAGGCGGTGGAGCGTGACTTCGGAGCCGTGCGGGCCGGACGGGCCAACGCATCCGTCCTCAACCGCATTCAGGTGGACTACTACGGCACCCCCACCCCCATCCAGCAGATCGCTGCGGTGGCGTCCCCCGATCCCCGGACGCTGCTCATCACCCCTTGGGACGCCTCGGCCCTGAAGGGCATTGAGAAGGCCATTCAGGAGTCCGATCTGGGCATCAATCCCCAGAATGACGGCAAGTCCATCCGGCTGGCCTTCCCCCAGCTGACGGAGGAGCGCCGCAAGGAACTGGTCAAGCAGATCCGCAAGTACAACGAGGGCGGCAAGGTGGCCATCCGCAACATCCGCCGGGATGCGCTGGAGGCGTTCAAGAAGATGCAGAAGGCCTCCGAGATCACCGAGGACGAGCTGAAGCTGGCTGAGAAGGACCTGCAGAAGATGACCGACGACCACTGCAAGGAGCTGGATAAGCTGCTGGATACCAAAGAAAAGGAACTCATGTCTGTCTGATGGGCCTGTTTTCCAAAAAGAAGCATCATACGGCGGGGCAGGTGGATGAAAACCGCCTTCCCCGCCATATCGCTGTTATCATGGACGGCAACGGGAGATGGGCCAAGCGTCGGGGCCTGCCCCGCACCGCCGGACATAAGGTGGGGGCGGAGGTGTTCCGCAAGATCGCTACCTACTGCAAGGAGCTGGGAGTGGAGTACCTGACGGTATACGCATTCTCCACGGAGAACTGGAAGCGCCCGGCGGACGAGGTCAACACCATCATGGGCCTTCTGAAGCAGTATATGCTGGAGGCCATCGACTCCATGGAGCGGGATCAGATTCGGCTGCGGTTTCTGGGGGACATGAGCGCCCTTTCGCCGGAGCTGCAGGAGCTGGCCCGGCGCACCAACGAGATATCCTCCCACATTCAGGGCTTTCAGGCCAACGTCTGCCTGAACTACGGCGGCCGGGATGAGCTGCTGCGGGCGGCCCGGCACTTTGCCGCCGACTGTGTGGAGGGCCGCTGCCGCCCGGAGGAGCTGGATGAGGAGCGATTCTCCGGCTACCTGTTTACGGACGGTCTCCCGGATCCGGAGCTCATCATCCGCACCAGCGGAGAGGAGCGGCTGTCGGGCTTTCTGCTGTGGCAGTGCGCCTATTCGGAGCTGTATTTCTGCGATACCCTGTGGCCGGACTTCGGGCCGGAGGATATGGACCGGGCCATCGTGGCGTATCAGCAGCGTGACCGCCGGTTCGGCGGGATAAAATAAAGAGGAAAGCATATGAAACAGAGAATTATCGTGGCGGTGATCGGCATCCCGCTGCTGCTGGCCATCCTGTGCGTGGCACCGGACTGGGCCACGGCGGCGCTGTTGGCAGCGCTGAGCGTGGTGGGTACCCATGAGCTGCTGGCGGCTGTGTGCGGGCCGGAAAAGACCCGGCGCTGGACGGCGCTGCCGGCGGTGATGGGCATATTAGTGGTGCTGCATTTTTACGGTGCGGGCCATGGGTGGCAGCTGCCGCTGGGCATTGTGGACGGGCTGCTGCTGGTGGGCGTGATAGCGCTGCCGGCGGCGGGCGTGCTGACCTACGGCAAGCCTCACGCCCTGACCCTGCTGGATGTGTGCGTCATGGCGCTGGCGGGGCTGGCCATCCCGGCCTCCTTCAGCTGCCTGCTGCTGCTGCGGCTGCTGCCCTACGGCGGCGGACTGGTGTTGGTGCCGCTGGTGGCGGCCTTCTGCAGCGACTCGGCGGCCCTGTTTACCGGTATGGCCTGCGGCAAGCACAAGCTGTCGCCGCTGGTAAGCCCCCACAAGACTGTGGAGGGCGCCGTGGGCGGCCTTGTCGGCGGCGTGCTGGGCATGGTGATCTTCCGGATCATCTTTTACCTCTGTACCCTGCAGCCCCTGCACATCGGCGGCTGCATCCTCATGGGTCTGGTGGGCGCTCTCATGGGCCAGCTGGGCGACCTGAGCTTTTCGGCCATCAAGCGCCAGTACGGCATCAAGGACTATGGGCGGCTGCTGCCGGGTCACGGCGGCGTGCTGGACCGGTTCGACAGCGTGCTGTTTGCTGCGCCGGTGCTGTGGCTCATGACCTGCTGGGTCATCGGCCTGTAACAAGGAGAAACGATTATGACAAAGACTGTTGCGGTCTTGGGCTCCACCGGCTCCATCGGGCGGCAGACGCTGCAGGTGGTGCAGGAGCTGGGACTGACGGTGGCGGCGCTGACGGCCAACCGCCAGGTGGATCTGCTGGAGCAGCAGGCTCGACAGCTCCATCCGAAGCTGGCGGTGCTGTATGACCGGGCGGCGGCGGGAGAGCTGCGGCTGCGGCTGTCCGACACGGATATCCGGGTGGCGGAGGGGCCGGAGGGGCTTCTGGAGGCGGCGACGCTGCCGGAGGCGGACACGGTGGTCACCGCCGTCATGGGCAGCGTTGGACTGGAACCTACGCTGGCGGCTATCCGGGAGAAAAAGCGCATCGCTCTGGCCAATAAGGAGACGCTGGTGTGCGCCGGCGAGCTGGTGATGGCGGAGGCGGAGCGCTGCGGCGCCGAGATCGTGCCGGTGGATTCGGAGCACTCGGCCATTTTCCAGAGCCTGCAGGGCTGCCGGGATCGCCGGGAGGTAAAGCGTCTGCTGCTGACCTGCTCCGGCGGGCCGTTTTTCGGCCTGAGCCATGAAGAACTGGAGCATAAGACCCCGGCGGACGCTCTGAAGCACCCTAACTGGAGCATGGGGGCCAAGATCACCATCGACTCGGCCACCCTCATGAACAAGGGACTGGAGATCATCGAGGCCATGCGGCTGTACCGGCTGCCGGTGGAGCAGGTGGAGGCGGTGATCCACCGCCAGAGCATCGTCCATTCGCTGGTGGAGTACCGGGACGGGGCCATGATCGCCCAGCTGGGAACGGCGGATATGAAGCTGCCGATCCGTTACGCCTTCACATGGCCCTACCGGGCCGAGACACCGGATCGGACGCTGGATCTGCTGTCCTGCGGGCCGCTGACCTTTCAGGCCCCGGATACGGAGGCATTTCCCTGTTTGGCCATTGCCCGCCGGTGCGCCCGGACGGGCGGCACCGCCTGCGCCATCATGAACGGTGCCAATGAGGAGGCCGTGGGCCTGTTCCTGCGGCAGGAGATCGGCTTTAACGACATCGCCCGGCGGGTGGAGGACGCCCTGTGCCGGGTGGAGGTGAAATATACGCCCTCTCTGGAGGATATACTGGAGGCAGACAGACTGGCCCGTGCCGCTGTACTGAACCGGTAGGAGGAACCATGATCTATATTATTGCTGCGATCCTGATTTTCGGCGTACTCATCGCCGTACACGAGCTGGGCCATTTTCTGGCGGCCAAGGCCTGCGGAGTGCGGGTCAACGAATTTTCCATCGGTATGGGCCCCACCATCCTGCACAAGACCAAGGGGGATACCACCTACTCTCTGCGGCTGCTGCCCATCGGCGGCTTTTGTGCCATGGAGGGCGAGGAGGAGGACTCCAACGACCCCACGGCTCTGAATAACCAGAGCTTCTGGAAAAAACTCATCATTTTTGCCGCCGGGGCCTTTATGAACTTTCTGACGGGCCTGATTATCATCGTCGTCCTGTACGCCGGGGCCAAGGCATTTTACGTCCCGGTCATCACGGACTTTGCCGACGGCTGCCCCCTCCAGAGCGAGAGCGGCCTGCAGGTGGGGGACCGTCTGGTGAGCATCGACGGTGAGCGGGTGTATGTTTACAGTGACGTGAGCCTGCTGCTGGGCCGCAACAAGACTGGTGTATTCGACCTGAAGGTCAAGCGTGACGGTCAGACCGTGACCCTGAAGGACTTCCCCATGGAGCGGGCGGAGTACACCGACCAGCAGGGCCAGACCTACACGGGCTTCGGCCTGATGTTCGGGGCGGAGGAGGCCACCGTAGGCAGCCGCCTCCGGTACAGCTGGAACAACGCCGTGGACTTCGTGCGGATCGTGCGCCTGTCCCTGCAGATGCTGGTGACCGGTGAGGCGGGCCTCAAGGACGTCAGCGGCCCGGTGGGCATCGTCTCCACCATCACGGACGTGGGCGAACAGGCGGAGAGCGCCTCGGCGGCGGTGGAGAACATCGCCTATCTGGCGGCGCTGTTGGCGGTGAATCTGGCGGTGATGAACTTGCTGCCCCTGCCGGCGCTGGACGGCGGAAAGATCTTCTTTCTGGTGGTCAACGCCCTGTGTATGCTGACCATCCGCAAGAAAATTCCGGAAAAATTCGAGAGCTACGTCCATCTGGCCGGCTTCGCGCTGCTGATGCTGCTGATGCTGGTCATCACCTTTCAGGACGTGTGGAAGCTGTTTCGGTAAGAGAGAAAGAGCACACGGGACGGGGAGCGGCTTCCCGTCCCTGTGGTGCGTTTTTGCCCCATGGAGGGGGATAAACTGAGGAGGAATCAGCCATGAGTAAGCAAATTCATGTGGGCAGCGTCCCGGTAGGCGGCGGGGCGGATATCGCCATCCAGTCCATGTGCAACACCCGGACGGAGGATGTGGCCGCCACCGTGGCCCAGATCCTCCGGCTGGAGGAGGCGGGGTGCGATATCATCCGGGTGGCGGTGCCGGATATGGCGGCGGCGCAGGCCGTGGGTCGTATCCGCCGGGCCATCCACATCCCGCTGGTGGCGGATATCCACTTCGACTACAAGCTGGCGCTGGAGTGCGTGCGGCAGGGCATCGATAAGATCCGCATCAACCCCGGCAACATCGGCTCACAGGAGAAGGTGCGGGCCGTGGCGGACGCCTGCCGCAGCGAGGGCATCCCCATCCGCATCGGTGTCAACGGCGGCTCACTGGAGCGGGAACTGCTGCAAAAATACGGCGGCGTCACCCCGGAGGCGCTGGTGGAGAGTGCCATGGGCCATGTCCGCCTGCTGAACGACTGCAGCTTCGACGACATCTGCATCTCCGTGAAGTGCTCCCGTGTGCCGGTGAACATGGCGGCCTATCAGCTGCTGCGCCGACAGACGGATTACCCCCTGCATCTGGGAGTCACAGAGGCGGGTACGCCCCGGATGGGGGTACTGAAATCCGCCATCGGCATCGGCGGCCTGCTGTGTCAGGACATCGGCGACACCATTCGGGTGAGCCTCACCGCCGACCCGGTGGAGGAGGTGCGTGCAGCCAAGGATATCCTCTCTGCCGCCGGACTGCGGCAAACGGGGCCGAACCTCATCTCCTGCCCCACCTGCGGCCGCACAAAATACGACATGATCCCCATTGCACGGGAGGTAGAGCGCCGGTTGGAGGGCTGCACCAAGCCCATCACCGTGGCGGTGATGGGGTGCGTGGTCAACGGGCCGGGGGAGGCCCGTGCGGCGGACGTGGGCATCGCCGGCGGCGATGGCGAGGGTCTGGTGTTCCGCAAGGGGGAGATCCTTTACAAGGTGCCGCAGGACAAGCTGGTGGACGCTTTGATGGACGAAATCGACCGACTATGACAGCAGGAGTGCGCTATGAGGGAACAGATCGCATTTTTTGATTTTTTTGAAAGCTTCGTGCCGCCCAGAGAGCTGCGGCTGCTGTTCCACGACGCCGTGGTCACAGGCGGAGCGCTGGACGTGAAACAGCGGGCGCTGGAGTTGGACGTGGCCACCGGGGAGCGCATCCCGGAGGCAGCCCAGACGGCGCTGGAGCAGCTGCTGACCCGGCAGTACGGCCTGCACCGGCTGCATCTCACCATTCATGACCGGAAGGCGGAGAAGAAAAGCGGCGGCACCGAGGTGCTGCTGGGCAAGGAGATCAAGGGCAAGCCCGTCTCCATGACGGAGCTGAACGTGAAAATGGGTACGGCCATCGTGGAGGGCAAGGTCTTTGCCGCCGAGTGCCGGGAGACCAAGCGCCCCGGTATGTGGATGTTGAGCTTCGACATGACGGACTATCAGAGCTCCGTCACCGTGCGCAAATATACCGAGGGGCAGGAGGCGCTGGCCCTGCAGAACGCCATCACCCCCGGTATGTGGCTGCGGGTGCAGGGGCAGCCGGAGCTGACCCGTGACGGCAAGGACATTCAGCTCAAGCCCTACCATATCATGAAGGTTCCCCATGAGGGCCGCAAGGACACGGCCCCGGAGAAGCGGGTGGAGCTGCACCTGCATACGAAGATGTCCAACATGGACGCCCTGACGGACACGGCCTCCGTCATCAAGCAGGCCATCTCCTGGGGGCATCCCGCCATCGCCATCACCGACCACGGCGTAGCCCAGTCCTTCCCGGATGCATGGCACACCGCCAAGGGGAAGATCAAGATCCTCTACGGCGTGGAGGGGTATTATGTCAACAACCTCGACGACCGCATCGCCGTCCACGGTCCGCAGGATCAGAATTTTGCCGACGAGATCGTGTGCTTCGACATCGAGACCACGGGCCTGAAGGTGGAGCGGGAGGCCATCACGGAAATCGGCGCCGTGGTGCTGCGCAACGGTGAGGTGGCGGAGCGGTTCCAGACCTTCGTCAACCCCAACCGCCGCCTGACGCCGGAGATCGTGGGCCTGACGGGCATCACGGATGCCATGCTGGCCGACGCTCCCCAGCTGAAGGAGGCCCTGACGAGTTTTCTGGAGTTTGTGGGGGATCGCCCGCTGGCGGCCCACAACGCCGAATTTGACATCAGCTTCATCCGGGCCGGGTGCCGGAAGGTGGGCCTTCCCTTCGATCCCACCTATGTGGACTCCCTGATCCTGGCGCAGAATCTGCTGCCGGAGCTGCACAAGTATAAGCTGGATATCGTGGCGGAGCATCTGGATCTGCCCGCCTTCAACCACCACCGGGCTTCGGACGATGCGGCTATGGTGGCCTATATGCTGATCCCCTTCTTCGAGAAGATGGAGCGGGAGCTGGGCATCCACCGCCTGCAGGAGATCAACGGGGAGATGCTGAAGCTGCGGCCTCAGGGCAGCAAGACCAGCCGCTTTCCCAAGCACATCATCATTCTGGCCAAGAACAAGCTGGGCCTCAAGCACCTGTATCAGCTGATCTCCGCTTCCAACCTGAAATACTTCAAGCGGGTGCCTATCATTCCCAAGACGGAGCTCATCACCCACCGGGAGGGGCTGATCATCGGCTCGGCCTGCGAGGCGGGCGAGCTGTTCCGGGCGGTGACGGATCACAAGGATTGGGCGGAGCTCAAGCGCATTGCCTCCTTCTACGACTATCTGGAGATACAGCCCATTTGCAACAATCTCTTCATGCTGCGAAACGGCGACGTGCAGTCGGAGGAGGAGTTGCGGGAGTATAACCGCACCATCGTCCGGCTGGGGGAGGAGCTGGGGAAGCCCGTCTGCGCCACCGGCGACGTGCATTTTCAGGAGCCGGAGGACGAGATCTATCGCCATGTGCTGCTGGCCAGCAAGAAGTTCCCCGATGCCGATGCGCCGCTGCCCATCTACTTCAAGACCACCGACGAGATGCTGGAGGAGTTCTCTTATTTGGGGGAGGACAAGGCATATGAGGTGGTGGTGACCAATCCCCGCCATATTGCGGATCTGGTGGAGGAGATCGAGCTGCTGCCGCCGGGCCAGCTGTTCCCGCCGAGGCTGGAAAACTCCGAGGAGGACCTGAACCGTCTGGTGTGGGACAAGTGCCACGAGCTGTACGGCGACCAGCCGCCCCAGCTGATCGTGGACCGCCTGAACGTGGAGCTGGGCAGTATTCTGGGCAAGTACGACGTGGTGTATATGTCGGCACAGAAGCTGGTGCAGCGGAGCCTGGAAAACGGCTATCTGGTAGGCTCACGAGGCTCTGTGGGCTCGTCGCTGGTGGCCTATATGTCGGGCATCACCGAGGTCAACTCCCTGCCGCCCCACTACCGCTGCCCCAAGTGCCGCCATTCGGAGTTCATCACCGACGGCAGCTTCGGCTGCGGCGCCGATATGCCGGATAAGGTCTGCCCCGTCTGCGGGGAGCAGTACGTCAAGGACGGCTTCGACATCCCCTTTGAGACGTTCCTTGGCTACGGCGGCGGCAAGGTGCCGGATATCGACCTGAACTTTTCCGGGGAATATCAGGCCAGAGCCCACCGCCACGCCGTGGAGATGTTCGGTGAGACGCAGGTGTTCCGGGCCGGTACCATCGGCACCCTGAAGGACAAGACGGTGTACCCCTTTGTCAAGCACTATCTGGAGGAGAACGGCCGGGAGGTGTCCCGTGCCGAGGAGAACCGCCTCATTCAGGGCTGCGTGGGGGTGCGGCGCACCACGGGCCAGCATCCCGGCGGTCTGGTGGTGGTGCCGGATGACATGGATGTGGAGGATTTCACCGCCGTGCAGCACCCGGCGGATGCCGAGGACGCCGATACCATCACCACCCATTTTGAATACCACTGCATGGAGGATAACCTCCTGAAGCTGGATATGCTGGGTCACGATGACCCCACCATGATCCGGATGCTGGAGGATCTTACCGGCGTCAACGCCCGCCAGATCCCGCTGGACGATCCGGACACCATGAGCATTTTTGTTTCCTCCAAGGTGCTGGGCTTTGAAAACGACGAGTTGCTGGGCCCCACCGGCGCCGTGGCCATCCCGGAGTTCAACACCCGCTTCACCCGTGGGATGCTGATGGACACCCTGCCCAAGGATTTCAATACGCTGGTGCGCCTGTCCGGCTTTTCCCACGGCACGGATGTGTGGCTGGGCAACGCACGGGAGCTGATCGTCAGCGGTACCGCCTCCGTTCTGGAGACGGTGGGCTGCCGTGACGATATCATGCTGTATCTGATCTCCATGGGGCTGGACCCCAAAATGAGCTTCAAGATCATGGAGGCCGTCCGTAAGGGCAAGGTGAAAAAGGGCGGCTTTCAGGAGGGCTGGGTGGAGGCCATGCAGGAGCATAACGTCCCCCAGTGGTATATCGACTCGCTGGCCAAGATCGGCTATCTGTTCCCCAAGGCCCACGCCGTGGCCTACGTCATGATGGCCTTCCGCATCGCATGGTTCAAGGTCCACCGGCCGCTGGCCTTCTATGCCACCTTCTTCACCGTCCGGGCCAAGGCCTTCGACGCCGAGTACTGCTGCGCCGGTATCGACGCCGTGAAACAGAAGATCCGGGAGATCGAGAACAACAAGGATGCCACCGCTGTGGAGAAGAACCTGATGGTGACGCTGGAGGTGTGCTACGAGTTCTATCTGCGCGGCTTCCACTTTGATACCATCAGCATCTACGACTCCGACGCCACCGCCTTCAGGATCACGGAGAACGGCCTGTTGCCGCCCTTCATCTCCGTTCGGGGACTGGGCGAGTCGGCGGCTCTGGATACCGTGGAAAAGCGCAAGGGAAAGCGCTTCATCTCGGTGGAGGAGTTCTCCACCTGCTGCAACAAGCTCTCCAAGACCCATATCGAGCAGCTGAAGGCGCTGGGCTCCTTCGCAGGCATGGCGGATACCAGCCAGATCACCCTGTTCTGATATGGTGCGGTATATTCAGATCACGCAGGTGCCGCCCCAGTGGATGGCCCTGTGGCGCAGCTGGCTGTCCCCTCAGCGGCGGAAGCGAGCCGAAAGGATGCCGGACGACCGGGAGATGGTCTGCGGCGAAGGACTGGCCCGTGAGCTGCTGGCGGCGGCGCTGCACTGCCCGCCGGAGGAGGCACCCCTACGATACGACGCACAGGGAAAGCCTCTGACGGACGGCCTGTATCTCAGCATCAGCCACAGCCGTGGGCTGGCGGCCTGCGCCGTGGCGGACCGCCCGGTGGGGCTGGATGTGGAGCTGGTACGGCCTGCGCCCCGGCGGGTATGGGAGCATCTTTCCCCGGAGGAGCGATCCTATGCCGCCGACGATGCGGCGTTCTTCCGGCTGTGGACCGCCAAGGAGGCGCTGCTGAAGTGCCGGGGCGGCCGGTTGGGGCAGCTGCGGGAGCCGGCGTCCTTCCTGACGCCGGAGGGCTTCGCCCTGCCGGGCTATGCCTTTTCCCCGGTGCAGCTGCCGGAGGGCTGGACAGGCACCCTGTGTCTGGCGGAAAAACGGACATAGGACCGGCCCGGTGCAGCATAGGCTGGTTCCGAGGTGGAACAGCATGATGGAACGATTTTCGCACCTGCGGCGCAAGGAGGTCATCAATATCTGCGACGGGCGGCGACTGGGCTTCGTGGGGGATCTGGAGCTGAAGGTCCCGGAGGGAGAGGTCAAGGCCCTCATCGTGTTCGGCCCCTGCCGCTTCTTCGGCCTGTTCGGCAGGGGGGAGGATTTCTACGTCCCATGGGACTGCGTGCAGCGGTTCGGGGACGACATCATCCTCATCGACAAGCCCTTCCAGCGGCGGGAGGAGGACAAAAAGCGCCGCCGCTGGGGCTGAGCCGGGACAATACGGCGAAAAAACCGCTGATTTTCCGGGAAAGCCGCAAAAAATCCCTTGCAAACAGCTATAGACTGTGGTATGATATTTCAGCATTCCGCACAGGGGCGGACTCCCGGTCGGTGCCGCAAGGTTGGCCGGGGGGAGGAAGCCTCTGGAGGTAAGAAACTAAATTCAAAGGAGAAATGAACAAACATGGCAAACCAGAACATCGTATCCATGAAGGCCCTGCTGGAGGCCGGTGTCCACTTCGGTCACCAGACCCGCCGCTGGAACCCCAAGATGGCTCCCTACATTTACACGGAGCGCAACGGCATCTATATCATCGACCTGCAGAAGACCGTGAAGAAGCTGGAGGAGGCCTATAACTTCGTGCGCCAGCTGTCCGAGAACGGCCAGTCCCTGCTGTTCGTGGGTACCAAGAAGCAGGCACAGGAGGCCATCAAGGACGAGGCCCTGCGCTGCAATATGTACTATGTCAACGCCCGCTGGCTGGGCGGCATGATGACCAACTTCAAGACCATGCGCACCCGTATCGACCGTCTGAACCAGCTCAAGGCCATGCAGGCCGACGGCACCTTCGATATGCTGCCCAAGAAGGAAGTCATCAAGCACCTGGGCGAGATCGAGAAGCTGGAGAAGTATCTGGGCGGCGTGAAGGAAATGAAGAAGCTGCCCGGCGCTCTGTTCATCGTGGACACCCGTAAGGAGCGCAACGCCATCGCTGAGGCCCATCGTCTGGGCATCCCTGTTGTGGCCATCGCTGATACCAACTGCGATCCCGACGAGATCGATTACCCCATCCCCGGCAACGACGACGCCATCCGTGCCATCAAGCTGATCTCCTCCATTATGGCCAACGCCATGATCGAGGGCCGTCAGGGCGAGCAGGATGAGGAAGCCGCCGCCGAGACCGCTGAATAATCCGAGGATCACCGCTTAACCAACGGGGCAGGGTCGTTGCCCTGCCCCGTTTACCTTTGAAAATACGAACTGGAGGAAAAGAAAATGGCTTTTACTGCTGCTGATGTTAAGAACCTGCGTGAGATGACCGGCGTGGGTATGATGGACTGCAAGAAGGCACTGACCGAGACCGACGGCGATATGGACAAGGCCGTGGAGTATCTGCGTGAGAAGGGTCTGGCCAAGGCCGCCAAGAAGGCCGGCCGCATCGCCGCCGAGGGCGTGTCTTACGCTCTGGTGGAGAACGGCGTGGGCGCACTGGTGGAGGTCAACTGCGAGACCGACTTCTGCGCCAAGAGCGCTCCCTTCGTGGCCTTCGTCAAGGACATCGCCAAGGTGGTGGCCGACAACGATCCCGCCGACGTGGATGCCCTGATGAACTGCAAGTATCCCGGCACTGAGCTGACCGTGTCCGAGACCATGCCCGAAAAGGTCATGTCCATCGGTGAGAATCTGCAGATCCGCCGCTTTGTCCGCTTTGCCGAGAACACCAGTGTGGGCTATGTCCATGCCGGCGGCAAGATCGGTGTGCTGGTGAATCTGGCCGTGGAGGGCGGCGTGGATGCCACCGAGATCGGCAAGAACGTTGCCATGCAGATCGCCGCTCTGAATCCCCGCTTCTGGGACAAGTCTCAGGTCACCGAGGATGTGCTGGCCGAGGAGAAGAAGGTGGCTCTGGCCCTGATGGATTCCGACCCCAAGATGGCCTCCAAGCCCGCTCAGGTGAAGGAGAAGATCGTCATGGGCAAGATGAACAAGTTCTACGAGGAGAACTGCCTGCTGCAGATGGAGTTTGTCCGTGGCGACCTGTTCTCCGGCACCGTGGAGCAGTATATCGCCGACGCCGGCAAGAAGCTGGGCGGCAGCGTGAAGTTCCTGACTGCCGTCCGCTATCAGACCGGCGAGGGCATCGAGAAGAAGGAAGAGAACTTCGCCGCCGAGGTGGCTGCCCAGATGAATCAGGGCAAGTAAGTCTCCTTATAGCAAAAGAGATCATACACCGTAAGATAAAAGCACAGGGCGCTTTCCGTAAGGGAGCGCCCTGTGCTTTCCTATTTGCTTTCAGACCATGGTAAAGTATCATACGGATATCAGGAGATGCTGGCTATGATAACGATCCATAGGGCGGACGATGCTTTTTCTGCCGATACCGAGCAGACACAACGGTATGATGCAGCACACTCCCTCTGCGACTGCGGGTACTGCCGCAGCTACTACGCCCAAATAAAGGGTAAGCTTCCGAAATTAGACGCTTTTTTAAATGAAAAAAGCTCTGTGAGGCTTCACAGAGCTTTTAATCATCAGATCGCACGGGTAACCTTGCCGGAACGCAGGCACCGGGTACAAACATACACATGGCGAGGCGTGCCATTGATAACCGCCTTAACACGCTTGACATTGGGCTTCCAGGGACGATTGGAACGCCGGTGGGAGTGAGAGACCTTGATGCCGAAGGTCACGCCCTTGTCGCAAAATTCGCACTTAGCCATCCGTTGCACCTCCTTGCTGTGACTAACTTCCGCTTGATTCACAAGCATTTAATATAGTAACAGATAAAACCGGAAAATGCAAGCACTATTTGACAAAAAAACAAAAAAATTCGGCCGGGAATCGAAGCGGCAGACCCTCCGCCGCCGGAAACCGGCTCGGGGAGCGGGAAAGCGGGTGCCGCAGGGGAGATGTCCGGGGCGGCAGGCTGCGTTTTTGGTATTGTAAAAACGCCCCCCGTACGATATAATACTATAAATATAAACCGAGGAACAGGGGGCTTCCATATGGCAGATAAGGTGAAGCGCACCCCCGCCAAGCTCAGCAAGCTGGTGGAGGATTTTGATATGGAGATCGTGTGCCGGGGCAGCGACTATGACCAGCGCACGGTGAGCATTTCCGATATGAATCGCCCGGCCCTGCAGCTGGTGGGCTTTTACGACTACTTCGAGCCCAAGCGCCTGCAGGTGTTCGGCAAGTCCGAGATGACCTTCCTCAAGGCCATGAAGCTGGAGGACCGCCGCCGGGTGTTCGACAACCTGCTGCGCTGCGAGATACCGGCCCTCATCATCGCCCGGAACATGGAGATCTTCCCCGAGCTGCTGGAGATTGCCCGGAAGCACGGCCGCACGCTGCTGCGTTCCGAGCTGAACACCGTGGAGCTGACCAGCCAGATCATCGACTACCTGAACCGGGCGCTGGCCCCTCAGATCACCCGCCACGGCGTGTTGATGAACATCAACGGGCAGGGCGTGCTGCTGTTGGGCGAGTCCGGCATCGGCAAGAGCGAAACGGCCATCGAGCTGCTGAAGCGAGGCCACCGTCTGGTGGCGGACGACGCCGTGGAGATCCGGCGGGTGTCCGACTCCCTCTACGGCACGGCCCCGGAGCTGATCCGCCACTACATCGAGATCCGTGGCATCGGCGTCATCGACGTGCAGCAGCTGTTCGGCATGGGCTCCGTGCAGTTTGATACGGAGCTGGACCTTGTGGTGCAGCTGGAGAAGTGGGTGGACGGCAAGTTCTATGATCGCCTGGGTCTGGGGGAGGAGATGTATTCCATTCTGGGCGTCAAGCTGCCGTATATGATCATCCCCGTCCGACCGGGCCGAAATCTGGCCGGCATCGTGGAGATCGCCACCATGAAGAACCGGCAGATGAAATTCGGCTATAACCCGGCCCGGGATTTCGTGGATCGGGTAGACCGCCAGATCGATGCCCTGACCCGGCAGAGTGAGGAGCAGAAATGAACTACATCGGCATTGACATCGGCGGCACCAACCTGAAGGCGGGGCTGGTGAACGACGAGGGCAGCATCCTCGCCATGGAAAAGCGCAAAATTGCCGAGGTCTCCGACCAGAAAGCACTGGTGGAGGCACTGGTGGCGCTGACTCAGAGCCTGACGGAGCGGGGCGGCCTGACGCCGGAGCAGATACGCTCCGTGGGCGTGGGTGTGCCGGGAGCGGTGGAGATCCACTCCGGTGCGGTGCTGTACACCTGCAATCTGCCCCTGCGGAATGTCCCCCTCCGCAAGCTCTTCCACCGGTATCTGCCCTACCCCCTGTATGTGGAGAACGACGCCAACTGTGCGGCGCTGGCGGAATACTACGCCGGAGCCGGCATGGGCAGCAAGCGCTTTGTCACCATCACGCTGGGGACCGGCGTGGGAGCAGGCATCCTCCACAACGGACAGATCTATCACGGCGCTAACGGCATGGCCGGCGAGGTGGGCCACATGAGCATCGTCTACCACGGGGAGCCCTGTCCCTGCGGACGCAGAGGCTGCTGGGAGCGCTACGCCTCCGCCAGCGCCCTGAAGCGCCTGACGGCACGGGCCATGGAGGAGCACCCCGGCAGCATCCTGTGCCGGGTGGTGGCCGAGAACAACGGCAAGGTATCGGGCCAGTCGGCCTTTATCGCCGCACGGGAGGGCGACCCCGTGGGCCAAAGCGTCTGCGACGAGTACATCGGCTATCTGGCGGCGGGAGTCACCAACGTGGTGAACATCTTCCAGCCGGATACGCTGGCCATCGGCGGCGGCGTCAGCAACGAGAGCGACGAGCAGCTGCTGCTGCCCCTGCAGCGGCTGGTGGAGCAGGAGAGCATCCCCTGCAACCGGGACAAACGCACCCGGATCGTCAAGGCCCAGTTGGGCAACAACGCCGGGATCATCGGTGCCGCTCTGCTGGGAAAACGGAAATTACGGAAATAGGAGGCTGGCCTATGTGCTGGTATGAGCAGCTGGATGAAAAAGTGCGGGAGTACCTGCCGGATATGACCATGGAGCGGGAGGTCCCCCTCAGCAAGCACACCTCCTTCCGCATCGGCGGCCCCGCCCGGCGGATGGCCTTCCCTACCAGCCGGGAGCAGCTGGTGATCCTTATGGGACTGGCAGAGAGCTGCGGCGTGAAGCCGTTCCTGCTGGGCCGTGGCACCAATCTGCTGGTGGACGACCGGGGGCTGGACACGCTGGTCATCAAGACGGCGGAGCATATGACGGCGGTGCGGCAGCTGGACGAGGTGACGCTGGAGGCGGACGCCGGCATCCTGTTGAACCATCTGGCGGTGTATGCCCAGCAGCACGGCCTGTCGGGTCTGGAGTTCGCCCACGGCATCCCCGGCACCTTAGGCGGGGCCATATGTATGAACGCCGGAGCCTACGGCGGCGAGATGCGTCAGGTGGTGACGGAGGTGACGGCGCTGCTGCCGGAGGGCGTGCGGCGCTTCACGGCGGAGGAGGCGGCCTTCGGCTATCGACGCAGCGCCTTTCTGGATACGGAGGCGGTGGTGCTGGGCGCCAGACTGCGCCTGACCCCCGATGACCCCGCTGCCATCCGGCGGCGGATGGACGATCTCATGGCCCGCCGCCGCCAGTCTCAGCCGCTGGAGTATCCCAGCGCCGGCAGCACCTTCAAGCGGCCGGAGGGCTACTTCGCCGGGACACTCATCGAACAGACGGGCCTGAAGGGCCTGACGGTAGGCGGAGCGCAGGTCTCCACCAAGCACGCAGGCTTTGTCATCAACGTGGGCGGCGCTACCAGCGCCGACGTGGAGGAGCTGATCCGGCAGGTGCAGCAGGCGGTGTACGCCGCCCACGGCGTGCATCTGGAGCCGGAGGTGCGGATCGTCCGCTGAGAAAGGAACGAGCATGGAAATTCTGATCATCACGGGGCTGTCCGGCGGCGGCAAGAGCCGGGCGGCCTCCTATCTGGAGGATATCGGCTACTACACGGTGGATAATCTGCCGGCGGAGATGATGGTGAAGTTTGCCGACTTCTGCGCTGGGTCCAGCGGACGGTACGACCGGGTGGCGCTGGTGTACGACGTCCGCTCCGGGGAACCCACGGACATCCTTATCGAGACGCTGGAGCGCCTGAAGGCCAGCGGCGTCAACTGCCGGATGCTGTTTCTGGAGGCGGATAACCAGACCATCGTCAACCGCTATAAGGAGACTCGCCGGATGCACCCCCTGCAAAAGAAGGGGGAGAGTGTGGAGCAGGCTATCCGCCGGGAACGGGAGTGGATGCAGCCGGTGCGGGATCATGCGGATTTCGTGCTGGACACCTCCGCCCTCTCCATCGCCAAGCTCCGCAGCGAACTGCTGGACCTGTTCGGCCAGCAGGGGGATCGGGGAGGATTGGCTGTCAACATCCTGTCCTTCGGCTTCAAGCACGGCATCCCCATCGAGGCGGATCTGGTGTTCGACGTGCGCTTCATGCCCAACCCCTACTATGTGCCGGAGCTGAAGAACAAGACGGGCCTGGATCAGGCGGTGCGGGACTTCGTGTTCTCCTTCCGCCAGACCAACGATTTCATGGAGCAGCTGGAGAAGATGCTGACCTTTCTGCTGCCCCTGTACGCCGAGGAGGGCAAGTCCGCTCTGGTCATCGCCATCGGCTGCACCGGCGGCCACCACCGTTCCGTGGCGGTGGCCCACGAGCTGGCGGAGTACATCACCGAGGAGGGCTATCAGGTCACGGAGAACCACCGGGACATCTCCCGATAACAGGAGGGACGCTGTATGGAGCCATACCGACAGTCGGTAGCACCGGAACACGGCCCCCGCATTGCCGCCATCGGCGGCGGCACGGGGCTCTCCACGCTGCTGCGTGGCCTGAAGCGTTATACGAAGAATATCACGGCCATCGTCACGGTGGCCGACGACGGCGGCGGCTCCGGGCGGCTGCGGCAGGACCTGGGGATGCTTCCGCCGGGGGATATCCGCAACTGTCTGGAGGCGCTGGCCAATGCCGAGCCCCTGATGGCCCAGCTGATGCACTACCGGTTTCCGGAGGGGGAGCTGGCGGGCCAGAGCTTCGGCAATCTCTTTCTGGCGGCCCTCAACGGCATCATGCCCAGCTTTGACCGGGCGGTAGAGAGCCTGAGTCAGGTGCTGGCCATCACCGGTAGGGTGCTGCCGGTGACCAATGAGAATATCCAGCTGGAGGCGGAGTTTGAAAACGGCGTACGGGTGGTGGGGGAGTCCCGCATCTTTCAGTGCAAGCAGGAGCAGGACTGCCGCATCCGCCGGGTGAATCTGCTGCCCAGCCGTCCCAAGGCCCTGCCGGAGGCGGTGGAGGCCATCCGGGAGGCGGAGATGGTGGTGCTGGCGCCGGGGAGCCTGTATACCAGCATCATCCCCAACCTGCTGGTGGATGGTATCGTGGAGGCCATCCGGGAGTCCCGTGCCCTGAAAATTTACGTCTGTAATGTCATGACGCAGGAGGGGGAGACAGAGGGGTATACTGCCTCGGACCATATCCGGGCGCTGTTTAACCACAGCTGCCCCGGACTCTTCGACTTATGTCTGGTCAACGACGCCCCCATCCCACCTTCGGTGATGCGGGGCTATACCCGTGAGGGGGCGGAGCCCATCCTGTGCGACCGGGATGCCTGCGAGGCGCTGGGGGTGGAGGTCATCACTCGCCCCGTGTCCACGGTGGAAAACGGGCTGGTGCGCCATAATCCGGGCCATTTGGCGTGGGAGCTGGTGCGGCTCCACGCCCAGAGAAATATCCGTCTGGTGGAGGATTCCCTCCGCCGGACGCCGAGAAACCGAGTGGAGAAATGAGGAAGGTATGCAGTCATTTGCGGGAAAGGTGAAAAACGAGCTGTGCCGGACGCCGGTGCAGCGCCTGTGCTGCGCACGGGCCGAGGCCTACGGCGTGCTGCTCTACGGCAATACCTTCAGCCCCACGGAGGTGCGGCTCATTACCGAGAGCGCCGACTTTGCCGCCCGGCTGCCCCGGCTGTTCCAGAGGGCCTTCGGTCTGAAATTCGACCGTCTGCCGGAGGAGGAGCGGGGGAAGCTGATCTTCGGCATCACCGACCGGAGCAAGCTGGACCGCATCATCAACCAGCTGGGCTACGATCCCCGGCAGAATCTGGTGCTCCATGTGAACTTCGGCCTGCTGGAGGATGAGTGCTGCCGGACGGCCTTCCTGCGGGGGGCCTTTCTGGCAGGGGGCAGCGTCACCGACCCGGAAAAGCGCTACCATCTGGAGCTGGACACCGGCCATGCGCAGGCCAGCCGGGAGGTGGCGGCCCTGCTGACGGAGATGGGCTTTCTGCCCCACAGCGTCCGCCGGGGTGGCAGCTCCGTTATTTACTTCAAGCAGTCCGAGCATATCGAGGATCTGCTGACCACCATCGGGGCCCCGGCGGCGGCTATGGATATCATGACCGCCAAGGTGGATAAGGAGATCCGCAACGGGGCCAACCGGGCCATGAACTGCGACATGGCCAATGTGAATAAGACCATCGACGCCGCGCTGGAGCAGAAAAATGCCATCCAGCGCCTGCAGGAGAACGGACGGCTGGAGCGCCTGCCGGAAAAGCTGCGGCAGACAGCGCTGCTGCGCCTGCAATACCCGGAGATGTCCCTGTCCCAGCTGGCGGAGAAATGCGACCCGCCGGTGACGAAATCCTGCATGAACCATCGGATGCGGAAGCTATTGGAGGAGGCGAAGAAGCTATGATGACGAAGGAAGAGCGGTGCCGTCTGGCTCTTGGCTATCACCGGCAGCACTATAACTGCGGCCAGAGCGTGCTGGGGGCCTTCCGGGACCTGACAGGTCTGACGGAGGAGCAGTGCTGGGGCCTTGGCAGCGGTCTCGGCAGCGGGATGCGCTGCGGCGGCATCTGCGGCGCCGTGTCCGGCGGCGTGCTGGTGCTGGGTCTGCTGCATCCCTACACGGCACAGGAGGGACCGGAGGGCCGGCGGCGCTCCGTGGAGCAGGTCAAAGAGTTCCAGCGCCGCTTCACCCAGCAGTTTCACCTGCTGAACTGCCGGGAACTGCTGGCGGAGCGTGGCCTGCATCCTACGCCTGCGGCGCAGGCGGTAGGGGCCGACGACCACTGCGGAACACTCATCGTCTCGGCGGTGGAGCTGCTGTGTGACTATCTGGCGGAGCTGGACCAAAAATAAGCAGCCGAAATAAGTGACTGAGAACAAAGCGACAGGAGAAGCAGCCAAGGATGGACCTGTGACGGAGGAAAGAGTAGCTATGGGATTTGTGCATCTTCATGTGCATACGGAATACAGCCTGCTGGACGGGGCCTGCCGCATCCGGGACCTTCCGGCCCGCATCAAGGGAATGGGCCAGACGGCGGTGGCCATCACCGACCACGGAGTCATGTATGGTGCCATCGACTTCTACCGGGCCTGCAAGGCGGAAGGCATCCATCCGATCATCGGGTGCGAGGTGTATGTGGCCCGCCGCACCCGGTTCGATAAAGTTCATGAATATGACGCCGAGTCCAGGCATCTGGTGCTGCTGTGTAAAAACGAGACGGGCTACCGGAACCTGTCGTACATGGTGAGTCAGGCATTTGTGGAGGGCTTTTACATCAAGCCCCGCATCGATCTGGACCTGCTGCGCCAGCACAGCGAGGGACTCATCGCCCTGTCGGCCTGTCTGGCCGGGGAGATCCCCAAGCGGCTGGTAAACGGCGACTACGACGGGGCCAAGGAGTACGCCCTGACCATGCAGGAGATCTTCGGGGAGGATAACTTCTATCTGGAACTGCAGGACCACGGCATCCCCCAGCAGACGCTGGTGAACCGGGATCTGCTCCGCATCCATCAGGAGACGGGCATCCCACTGGTCTGCACCAACGACGCCCACTACCTGCGGCCGGAGGACGCCGAGAGCCACGATGTACTGCTGTGCATCCAGACGGGCAAGACCGTAGACGACGAGAACCGGATGCGCTATGAGCCGAGAAACTTCTACCTCCGCTCCACGGAGGAGATGGAGGAGCTGTTCGGCGCCTATCCCGATGCCGTAGCCAACACCCAGCGCATCGCCGACCGCTGCCAAATGGAGTTCACCTTTGGCAAGTATCATCTGCCGGAGTTCCGGCTGCCGCCGGGGGTAGATTCTCCCACCTATCTGCGGCAGCTGTGCGAAAAGGGGTTCACCGAGCGCTACGGCACGGAGCACGAGGACTACCGCCGCCAGCTGGACTACGAGCTGGACATGATCGGACGCATGGGCTTTACGGATTATTTCCTCATCGTGTCGGATTTCGTCCGATACGCCAAGGATGCCGGTATCCCCGTGGGACCGGGCCGAGGCTCGGCGGCGGGGAGCATGGTCTCCTACTGTCTGCGCATCACGGACATCGACCCCATGCAGTACCATTTGTATTTTGAGCGCTTCCTGAATCCGGAGCGGGTATCCATGCCGGATATCGATATGGACTTCGGAGACACCCGCCGGGGCGAGGTGGTGGACTACGTTCGCCGCAAGTACGGCGACGACCATGTGGCCCAGATCGTCACCTTCGGCACCATGGCGGCACGGGCCGCCATTCGGGATGTGGGCCGGGCGCTGAACATGACCTATGCCGAGGTGGATGTGGTGGCTAAGCTGGTGCCAACGGCTCTGCACATCACGATCAAGGATGCGCTGAAGCTGTCCAAGCAGCTCTCCGACCTCTATGAGACGGATGAACGGGTCCACCGGCTCATCAATATGGCGCAGGCGCTGGAGGGGATGCCACGCCACGCCTCCACCCACGCCGCCGGTGTGGTCATCACCAAGCGGCCGGTATATGAATATGTACCGCTGGCCCGGAACGACGAGTCCATCGTCTGCCAGTACACCATGGTGACGCTGGAGGAGCTGGGGCTGCTGAAAATGGATTTTCTGGGCCTGCGGAATCTGACGGTGCTGGACGACGCCGTGAAGATGGTGCAGAAGTACCGACCGGACTTCCGGCTGGCGGATATCCCCATGGACGATGCAGCGGTGTTCGAGATGCTGTCGCAGGGCAAGACCGGCGGCGTATTTCAGATGGAGTCCGCCGGCATGACCGGGGTGTGCGTGGGGCTGAAGCCCCAGAGCATCGAGGACATCACCGCCATCATCGCCCTGTACCGCCCCGGCCCCATGGAGTCCATCCCCCGGTTCATCGCCTGCAAGCACGACCCCAAGCTGGTGGTGTACAAGCACCCTTCCCTCCAGCCCATCCTGTCCGGTACCTATGGGTGCATCGTCTATCAGGAGCAGGTCATCCAGATCTTCCAGCAGCTGGCGGGCTATTCGCTGGGGCAGGCGGACATGGTGCGTCGGGCCATGTCCAAGAAGAAGGCCAAGGATGTGGAGCGGGAGCGGGAGGCATTCCTCCACGGCGACCCCGCCCGGAACATCCGGGGCTGTGTGGCCAACGGCATCCCGGAGGCAACGGCTCAGGCCATCTACGACGAGATCTACGACTTCGCCAACTACGCCTTCAATAAGGCCCACGCCGTCAGCTATGCGGTGGTGGCCTATCAGACGGCGTATTTCAAGCACTACTTCACACGGGAGTACATGGCGGCGCTGCTGACGTCGGTGCTGGATAACTCCGACAAGGTGGCGGAGTACATCGCTGAGTGCCGGGACTGCGGCATTGAGCTGCTGCCCCCGGACGTGAACCGCTCCAGCGACGGCTTCACCGTGGAGGATGGAGGCATCCGCTTCGGGCTGGTGGCCATCAAGAACATCGGCCGGGGCTTTATCCAGACCATGATGCGGCGGCGGGAGCAGGACGGCCCCTTCCGGTCGTTTCAGGACTTCTGCCAGCGGATGTTCGACTGCACGGACATGAACAAGCGGGCAGTGGAGAATCTGATCCGCAGCGGTGCCTTCGACTCCATGAAGGTGCGGCGCTCCCAGCTGATCCAGGTCTTTGAAAAGGTGCTGGACAGCATTGCAGAGTCCCGGCGCAAGAACGTGGAGGGCCAGCTGGATCTGTTCGGTATGGCGGCGGGGGAGGACGCCCCGCCGGCGGAGACGCCCCTGCCGGACATTCCGGAGTTCACCGCCGCCGAGCGGATGTTCATGGAGAAGGAGACTACGGGCCTTTATCTCAGCGGCCACCCCATGGCGGATTACCGGGCGCTGGCCCGGCAGGCGGGAGCGGTGCCTATCCACACCATTCTGGAGGACTTTTCCGCCGAGGACGGGCCTGTCCGGTTCGCCGACGGCCAGAGCATCACCATTGCGGGCATCGTCACTGCCAGCCGCACCCGCACCACCCGCAACAACGCCCTCATGGCCTACGTGACGGTGGAGGATGAGGCGGCATCCATCGAGCTGCTGTGCTTCAGCCGCACCATTGAGCGCTGCGGCAGCTATATGCAGGTGAACAGCCCGGTGCTGGTGCAGGGGAAGCTCTCCGTCCGGGACGAGAAGCCGCCGCAGATCATGTGCGACAGCGTTTATCCCCTGAAGGAGGGGCTGCCGCCCCGGCGGGAGAACCGCCGTCCGGCACAGGAGAACGCCACCATTTATCTGCGGGTCCCCGGCATGGACAGCCCGGCGTTCCAGCATATCAAGCTGGTGATGACCATGTTCGAGGGGGACACGCCGCTGAAGATCCGGCTGGCGGACAGCGGCAAGCTGTTGGGGGCCAAGTGCCTGAACCACCCGGCCTTCGTGCAGGAGTGCCGGGAGTGGCTGGGTCCGGAGAACGTGGTGGTGAAAACCGCCTTCACCGGAAAATGAGGCTCTTGCCGCCTGCGGGCAGCAGATGCCGCAAAGCGTGAGATAAGGCCCCGGACACCCATGGGTGTCCGGGGCCTTTTATGCCGGATGGGTCTTGCCGTTGGGATGGAGCAGTGCGCTTACGGAAAATGGGGCAACGGAAAGGGGGAAGGATCAGTGGCAGGCGCAGTAGCTGCGGGTGCTGGCGTAGTCCTTGGGCATCTCCACGGTGTTGGGCGGGAAGAACTCGTTGACCGGGAAGGCCACGCTGCGGAACAGGCCGCAGGGGTCCTCCTGATCGCCGCCGCTGCACTCCGTCTGGGGGATGCAGTAGTCATACACCGGGATCAGCAGCTGGGTGTCCCGCTCCAGCCGCACCAGAGAGAACTGTCCTAAGGTGACATAATACCGACGGCCGCCGTTGTCGTCAAAGAGCAGGGGCTGGTCGAAGCTCTGGGCGATGAAGGCGGGGATCTCCGTCAGGCCGCAGTCGCAGCGGCAGGGCTTGCAGCGGTCCTCGGCACGGGCATCCAGCACGATGGGGTCCACCGCCTCCACCACCGCCGTGGGCAGGTTGCTGCGGCGGCAGCCGGGGATATCCAGATCGTCCAGCACCGTGTCGGAGGAGAAAATTTTGGCGCTGCCCTCGCTGCCGAAGAGAATGACCCGCTTGTCAAAGACGCACAGGCCCTCCGCCTCGGTACAGCGGGGAGTGCCGGTGCCGACCTGGAGAGTGACCCGGTAGAAAAACCGCATATCGATGGAGTAGAACCCCCGGTTGAAGGTGACGGGCTCCACGTCGGTATAGACGTAGAGCAGCTCCGCCGTGCCGCCCCGCACCATCTGGCAGGCCGACAGCACCTCCTGAGCCGATGCCGTGGGGTAAAAGCGCAGATCCTCCACGCAGTCCTTGTCACGGCAGGAGTCGAAGATCTTATGGGTATGGATGCAGACGGCCTCACGCACGCTGCTCAGATCGCAGACCGGGCCGGGCATACCGTTTTCAGGCATAGAAAAACCTCCTATTTAAGTACTCAAGGGCATCGCCCTTTCAATCCAGTCTATGCGTCCGGCCCGGCGGGGTGCGGGAAATGCAGGCGAGGAGGGGAAAAACCTCTGTACAAATCGGAAATTTTTCATTATAATAGGGGTGTATAGAAAAGCCGAAAGGACGTGATCCAATGGGAGTCGGATTTATCCGTGACAAGCTGGAGATCAAGTTTCTCATTTTGTACATTGCCGCCCGTGTGTCGGAGCCGCTGCCGCTGGAGGGGATGCAGGAGCTGACCATGTGCGACGACGGCATTGACTATTTCGATTTTTCGGAGTGTCTGAACGATCTGGTGCAGACGGAGCATCTGCGCCTGACGGAGGAGGGGCGGTACGCCATCACCCCCAAGGGGCTGAAAAACAGCGCCATCTGCGAGTCCAGCCTGCCCTATTCCGTGCGGCTGCGGACGGACAGGAACATCGAGGAATACAACAAGGAGCTGCTGCGGCAGGCGCAGGTGCAGGGGAAGGCCATCCCACGGGAAAACGGCACCTACACCGTGGAATTAAAGCTCAGCGACGATGTGGACAGCCTGATGCAGCTGGAGCTGATGGTGGCCACGGAGGAGATGGCCAAGGATCTGGCGGAGCGGTTTCGCAAGGACCCGGAGCATCTCTATGCCCGTGTGCTGGAGGCCCTGTACGAGGAACAGAAGTGAAATGACGGAGGGCGGCGGGAGCTGTCCTCCGGTTTTTTGGGCTTTACAAAATAGAAAATATGTTCTATAATAAAACGGAAACCAAAGGGGGAAGGAGGGAACGCCATGCGAGCCAGACCGATCAGTTGCTGTTTTTCCGGCCATCGGCCCGGTAAGCTGCCGTGGGGCGACGATGAGGGAGATCGCCGGTGTCTTGCGCTGAAGGAGCGGCTGTGGAACGAGATGGAGGCGGCCTATGAGCGGGGCTATCGCCACTTCATCTGCGGCATGGCCCAAGGGTGCGACCTGTATTTCTGCGAGCTGGCGCTGGCGCTGCGGCAGCTGCACGGCGACGTGACGGTGGAGGCGGCCATCCCGTGTCCCTCGCAGGCGGAGGGGTGGCCGGCGGAGCAGCGGCTGCGGTGGCAGCGGCTGGTGGCGGCCTGCGACTATGAGACGATGGTGCAGCAGCAGTACAGCCCCGGCTGTATGCAGCGGCGCAACCGGTACATGGTGGATCACGCCTCGCTGCTGATCGCCGTACACGACGGGCTTCCCGGCGGCACCCGGCGCACCATCGAATACGCCCTGCGACGGGGCATCGGCATTGTGGATATCCCGGTGGGATAAGAAAAGCGTGGGACGCCGGAGGGCG
>OFMI01000065.1_pt1 | contig 91316 bp, 77 predicted proteins | sample 1541741 | NCBI WGS metagenome assembly OFMI01 (sample SAMN04209219, study PRJEB22552) | human gut metagenome | biome: gut; material: feces | host: Homo sapiens | place: USA: Oklahoma | reverse complement strand
AACCTGTGACCCCATGCTTGTAAGGCATGTGCTCTCCCAGCTGAGCTATGCTCCCGAAGGGGTGTCCTTCGAGGCGCCCGCTTTCTTTCGGAGCTCAGCACATCTCAGCGACGGGTATCATTATACACAGCGACCGCCATTTTGTCAAGCACTTTTTTCTAATTTTTCCAAGATATTTTCTTCTGGAAAAACCCAGGGATTTTTCTTAATTTCCGGTGAAATTCTAAATTTTAGAGAGCAATTCCCGAATTTCCTCCGGCTGGAACCGATAGTCCGCGTCGCAGAACTGGCAGCCGATATGAACCGTCTGACCCGCTTGGGCGATCTCCCCCAGTTCCTTCCGGCCCAGGCTGATCAAGGCGCCCTCGACCCGCTCCCGGCTGCAGTAGCAGCGGTAGGCAACCTCCGTCGTCTCCAAAAATTCCAGCTGCATCCCGGGGCACACCGCCGTCAGAATCTCCTCCGGCTTCTTTCCGCACCGGAGCATGTCCGTGACGGCCCCGGCGCTTTGAATCCCCGTCTCCAGCGCCGCAATCACCGCCTCCGGCGCGCCGGGCAGCAGCTGCAGCAGATAGCCGCCCGCCACCTGGACCGACTGGTCCCGTTCCAAAAAGACGCCCAAGGCGCAGGCGGTGGGCGTCTGCTCGCTCTGGGCAAAGTACGCCGTGATGTCCTCCGCAATTTCGCCGGTGGCCAGCTGCACGCTTCCCACATAGGGCTCCTTCATCTGCAGATCCCGAATTACGGTGAGCATCCCCTTCCGGCCCACGGCGGCGCCCACATCCAGCTTTCCCGGGTATTGTTCCAAAAGCGGGACAGCCGGATTCTGCACATAGCCCCGGACGTTTCCCACGGCGTCTGAAACGCAGAGAATCGTCCCCAAGGGACCGTCTCCCTTGAACTGCAGCGTCACCGAACCGTCGTCCACCTTTTGCATATTGCCCATGAGGGAAGCCGCCGTCAGCGCCCGTCCTAAGGCCGCTGTGGCCGTGGCCGTGGTGCCCTGAATCTCCGCGCCCCGGCGGACCAGCTCCGTAGAGCGGATGGCCGCCGCCTTCACAAAGCCGTCTGCCGAGACGGCCCGTACAATATAATCATGCATGCGTCGTTTCCTCCCGAATCGCCATCCAATAGACCCGCTGCTCTCCCGGGGCGGGAGGCTCCGGGCGGCGGTCTGCAAACATCCGGATCGAGGCGAATCCCGCCTCCTGCAGGAATTCCCGCAGCTCATCCAGGGAATAGGCGTACTGCCTGTGCTCCTCCTGGCTTCTGCGCCAGAGGCCCCCCTGACGCTGGAACAGATCCATCCCATAGGTACAAATCCGCTCCGTTTCCTCATAGCTGCCCCGCCAGACGCAAAACACATCGTCGTCTTCGTCCAGAAAGACCTGCCCGTCCATCTCCCGGAGCTTCTCCGGCGTGTTGACATCGAACAGAAACACCCCGCCGGGCTTGAGGGCCCGATAGACGCGGCGAAAGGTCTCGCGGCACGCCGCCGGGTCCGTCAGGTAATTGATGCTGTCCAGGCAGCACAGAACCCAATCCACCGGCTCCGGCAGCCGCAGCCGCTGCATACTCTGCCGCACAAAGAAAGGGCGGTTGTCCTCCAGAGCCACTGCCTTGTCATAGGCCACAGTCAGCATCTCCTCGGACAAATCCACCCCGGTCACCTGATACCCGGCTTTTGCCAGCAGCAGGGACATGGCGCCCGTGCCGCAGGCCAAATCCAACACAGAACGGGGCCTCAAACCCCGTTCTGTGAGAAGCATTTGTGCAAATGCCAAAATTTCCCCATATGGAACATCCCGCGTCAGCCGGTCATAGGAGGCGGCTAAGGGGCCGTAGGCGCTCATGCCTCTTCCTCGTTGCCCATGCGGTCAATGACCAGCCGGTAGCCGTCCGTGCCGTAGTTCAAAGAGCGGTTTACCCGGCTGATGGTGGCGCTGCTGGCGCCGGTGAGCTCCAGAATCTTGTTGTAGATCATGCCCTGGTTCAGCAGCTGGGCAACCTCAAAGCGCTGCTCCATGGCGTTGAGCTCCGGAACGGTGCACAGGTCCATGAAGAAGTTATAGCACTCCTCCGGGGTCTTCAGGGTCAGAATCGCCTGATACAGGGGGCTGTTGGGATTTGCCTTTCTATTTCTGCTATTCATATGATATCCTCCGTAATTGTGTATTTTAAATGGGAATCTGTGGCTACCACGGTTCCATTTTAATGCACGACAGAGCAAAAGTAAAGAGGGAAATGTTAATTTTTTGCAAATACTTGAAAATTTTTTTGGGATTTTTCCCCGCAGTACGGCGCCATCGCGCAAAACAGACGACGCGGCATGGGAAGGGCGCACCGCAGGACTGCCTGCGGTGCGCCCCGGATGCACACAGAACGCTTACCGGTTGAAAATCTTGAAGATCTCGTCGATGTCGTCCACATCCTCCGTGGCCACGGGAGCAGGCTTGGCGCGCTCACCGGCAGCGGTGAAGGGACCCGGCTTGGCCGCCGACCGGCCGGAGTGGGTATTGGTCTCCGCCTTCTTGCTCTCGAAGCCGGTGGCGATGACGGTCACCCGCATCTCATCTTCAAATTCATCGGAATACGTGGCGCCGAAGATGATGTTGGCGTCGGGGTTGGCCGCCTCCTGCACAATGCTGGCCGCCGTCTCCACATCGTCCAGGGTCAGCTCCGGAGAGCCGGTGACATTGACCAGAACGCCCGTCGCGCCGTTGATGGAGGTCTCCAGCAGGGGGCTGGCCACAGCCGTCATGGCAGCCTGCTCGGCCTTCTCCCGGCCGGAGGCAATGCCCACGCCCATATGGGCCCGGCCGGCGTCCTTCATGACGGCGGACACGTCGGCGAAGTCCAGGTTGATGACCACCCGCTCGGAATAGCCCACCAGCTCGGAGATGGAGGTCACCGCCTGCTTCAGCACGTCGTCGGCAATGCCGAAGGCGTTGGCAAAGGTGATCTTCTGCTCCGTCACGTATTTCAGGCGGTCATTGGGGATGATGATCAGAGAGTCCACTTTCTCCGACAGGGAGGCAATGCCCGCCTCGGCCTGGCGCATCCGGTTGGCGCCCTCAAACTTGAAGGGCTTGGTGACCACGCCCACGGTGAGGATCCCGGCCTCGTGGGCCAGGTCCGCCACAATGGGGGCCGCGCCGGTGCCGGTGCCGCCGCCCATACCGGCGGTGATGAAAACCATATCGGTTCCCTCCAAAATCTTGGAGATCCCGGCCCGGCTCTCTTCGGCGGACTTCTTGCCGATCTCCGGCTTGGAGCCGGCGCCCATACCGCCGGTCAGCTTCTCGCCGATCTGGAGCTTATTGGGGCATTTGGACTTGTTGAGATCCTGCTTGTCCGTGTTGACGACGACGAATTCCACGCCGCTCACACCGGACTCAATCATGCGGTTGACAACATTGTTGCCCGCGCCGCCTACGCCGATGACCTTAATATTTACAACCTTATCCGGATAAGACTCAATGGCAGAACTAGACATATTTTGCTCTCCTCCTATGTAATCTTTTGTATTCACGCCCCGTGTGGGGCAGAAACCGAGCACACTTATACCCGTTTATTCTATCGTGAAACTCCCATTTGGTCAATAGAAATTCCCATTTTTTCGCCAAAGTTTTTCATTTCTCCCAGGATCTTCCAATTCACCAGGGCGTGAACACGGCCTTGCGGTCCTCCTGGAAGGTCAGATCCAAGACGCCGCTCTGGTAATCCGGCAGGGAGGCGACGGCCTGGGTCATATAGCGGATCTTGTAAGACAGCTCCGTGGGGCCGCCCAGCAGAATCTGGTACTGCTGGCCGTACCAAAGCTGAATATCATACAGGGAGGACACGTCCACCGTGGTGACATCTCCCATATGGTCCGTCTCTTCCAGGGCCTTGAGAATTTCCAGGGCCGCCTGAGCCCGGTCCGCAGGAGAATCCGTCACCCCATCGGTCTGCTCTGCAGCGTCCTGCTCCGTCTGTCCGGAGGAGGCCTGCTGGGAATCGTCGGCATCGCCCGGGGTGAAGATCGCGCCCTCCACCGGCCCGGACGCCCGGACGCCCAAGACCTGGGTATGCTTGGCCGCCTCGGCCTCGTCCACCGGCTCCAGCAGCTTTCCGCTGTAGTCCATCAGCCACCAAGCGCCGTCGGAAGCTCGGACGGCATAGGACACCTCCAGCTCCACAATGTCAATATTAACCGTATTCGGAAGTTTTATACCAATCTGAACCTGACTGACATAAGGAAGCTCCGCCAAAATTCTTCCGGCCGCCCGGGACTTTCCAAATGTCAACAGATTCTCCCCTTTTTCGATTCCAGAGGCAGCAAAAATGGTCTCCGCCGTATATTTTTCATTGCCCGTGACGTTTACATTCTGCACCTTAAAAAAGATGGTCAGTCCCAACACCAGCGCCGCCGCCACAGCCGCCGTGGTCAGCAGCTTCCACAGCAGCTTCCGCCGGGGCAGCGCCTTCGGCGGCGTCCGCCGGTTCTCGGCCCGGCGTTTTTTCTCCTCGGCCCGCTTTCGCTGCTCCGCCTGGCGGCGGCGGGCCTGCCGGATTCTGCGCGCTTCCTCCTCGGCCGCAGGGGCCTGCCGGGAAGTTTGAGACGGCGCCCGGGCCGTCTCCCGAGGCTTCTTCTCCCGGCTTTGGGGCTGCGCATCGCTCCGGCGGCGGGGCGCATTCTGTTGTCTGGGGCGGCTGCTCCGGGTCTCCGGCTGCGGGCGGCGGTCGCCGGTGGGCTGCCGGGGCCGGTCCGGGTTCTCCCGGCGCCGTCCGGCCTCGTTCTCCCGGCTGCGGCGCCGGTCCGCCTCAGACGGCGCCCTCCTGCGCCGGCCTTCCTGTTCGTCCCAATCCATAGTACCATCCTCCATAACGGCTCTGGGCCGTCTCGTTCTCCATCCGTATTTCTGCGCCCAAGGATGCCAGCCGTTGGGCGAAATCCTCATAGCCCCGCAAAATGTGCCGGACATTTCCAATCCGACTCCTCCCCCGGGCGCTCAGCGCCGCCACCACCATGGCCGCGCCGCCCCGGAGATCCGTGGCCTCCACCTGCGCGCCGTGGAGTTCCGCCACGCCGGTGAGGGCCGCAATGGCGCCGGAGACCTGGATGTTCCCCCCCAGGGCGCGGAGCGCCGGCACATGCCGGTACCGGTCGGCAAATACCGTCTCTTCAAACACGGTAACGCCCTTGGCCCGGAGCAGCGCCGCCATCACCGGCGCCTGGGCGTCGGTGGGAAAGCCGGGATACGGCGCGGTGCGAATGGGCGGCACGCTTTGCAGCGGGTGCGCCGAGGCAATCCGCAGCTCGGTCTTCCCCTCCGTGATCCGGCAACCGGCGGCGCGGAACACCTGCGTCACCGGGCGGATATCCTCCGGACGCATCCGGTCCAGGCAGATGTCTCCCCCGGCTGCGGCGGCAGCCGACAGAAAGGTGGCCGCCTCCATCCGGTCCGGCAAAACGGTGTAAGCCGCAGCGTCCGGGAAGCCCCCTTCAATCTGGAGCATGGAGGTCCCGGCCCCGTAGATCCGCGCCCCGCCCGCTGTGAGCAGGCCGATGAGGTCGCCGATTTCCGGCTCCCGGGCCGCGTGATAAATGGTGGTGGTTCCCTCCGCGCCCAGCGCCGCCAGGATCAGGTTCTCCGTGGCGCCTACGCTGGGGAAGGGCAGCGTCACCGCCGCCCCGCGGAGCTTCCCCCGGCAAATCAGCCGGTCCCGGTCCCAGGTAAACTGCGCGCCCAGGGCCTCGAGCCCCTTTAAATGCAGATCAATGGGCCGGACGCCCAGGCAGCAGCCGCCGGGCTCGTACAGCGTACACCGGCCTGTGCGGGCCAGCAGGGGACCGAGGAATAAGATGGAAGAGCGCATCCGCTCCATCAGGGCCTTGGGAATCTCCTCCCGGCACAGGCCCCGGGCATCCACCCAGATGCTGTGCCCCCCGCGGTCCACCCTGCAGCCCAAATGCTCCAGGATTTCCACCGACGCTTCCACATCGGAAAGCCGGGGACAATTATGTAACAGGCAGCCGTTTTGGAACAAAATGGCCGCCGCCAACAGGGGCAGCACGCTGTTCTTGGCTCCGGAGACGGCGATTCTCCCCTCCAGAGGCCGGCCCCCCTCCACAACAATCGATTCCATTGGCCTGCTCCTTCCGCCTTAGAATTGGTTTTGCCCATCCTATGCAGAAGGTTCGGCCCGGGTGTGTCAGTTCTGCTCCGCCAGCTGTAATATGATGCGGTAAATCCGCTCTGCCGAATCCACCACCGCCAGGTCCAGCAGCGCCCGGCGCATGGCCCGGCGCCGGGCGGGGGCGTCCAGCAAAGCCTGAATCTCGTCGAACAGCGCCTGGCCCGTACAGTCGGATTCCCGGATCACCCGGGCCGCTCCCCGGTCGGCCAGGACCCGGGCGTTCTTCTCCTGGTGATGATCCGTCACGTTGGGCGAGGGCACGATGATGCAGGGCGTGCCGGAGGCGGCAATTTCATTGAGGGTGGACGCCCCTGCGCGGCCGATGACCAGGTCCGCCGCCGCCATCCAGGTGGGCATATCATAAATATACTCCACCATCTCCAGCCCGGGGCAACCGGCCAGGTCCACGCCCCGCTGCTTCACATAGTCCGGCATCCACCTCCAGCCGTAAGAGCCTGTGGCATGGATATGCTGGTACGGACATCCCGCCTGCTGCTCCAGCCGGAACACATCGGCTATGACCTTATTCATCTCCCGCGCCCCCAGGCTGCCCCAGGCCGAGACAATCAAGGGCCGCTCATCCAAGCCCAGCGTCTGCCGGGCATCCTCCTTTTTGGTATACAGAAATTCCTGCCGCACCGGCATCCCCACAACCTCCACCCGCTCGGGGTGACGGTACTGAGACCGGCTCTCGGAAAAGGAGACCAAAATCTGATTCACCCGGTCGGCCACCATCCTTGTGGTGAGGCCCGGTACGGCGTTGCTCTCATGGACGCAGGTCGGCACCCCCAGCTTCGCCCCCTCTTTTAACAGAGGAAAGCTGGCGTAGCCTCCCGTTCCCACAATCACATCCGGTTGAAAGGAACGGATCAGGCGGCGGGCCTTTCCCAGAGAGCGGGCCGTATGGTAAGCCCCCGTCAGGTTGTGCCAAATGGCCTTCGGGCCGAAGCCCCGCCGGAAGCTCCGGGGGTCCAGGGTCTCCAGCCGGTAGCCCGCCTTGGGCACCAGGGAGCACTCCATTCCTCCGGCTCCGCCTACAAAGAGAATCTGACAATCCGGCCTTCGCTCCCGGAGCAGATTTGCCACTGCAACGGCGGGGTTGATGTGTCCTCCCGTTCCGCCGCAGGTAAACATCACTTTCAAGCAGTTCCCTCCTAACCTCTGGTGCTGGAGCTCCAGCGGGAAATGCTGAGCATAATCCCCATCTCACCCAGATTCATCATCAGGTTGGTGCCGCCGTAGGAGAAAAAGGGCAGGCCCACGCCGGTGGACGGCAGCAGATTGCTGACCACGCCCATATTCAGCACCACCTGCACCGCCAGCAGGGTGGTGATTCCCACCGCCAGCATGGTGGAGAAGCGGTCGGCCGCATGCAGGGCAATCCAGTAGCCCCGGATAATCAAAAGCGCAAATAGGATGATGATGCCCACGGCGCCGATGAGGCCCAGCTCCTCGCAAACAATGGCAAAAATATAGTCGTTATGTTCCTCCGGCAGGTACAGATGCTTCTGCCGCCCCATGCCGAAGCCCAGGCCGAACAGGCCCCCGGAGCCGATGGCATACTGAGACTGCAGCACCTGATAGCCCTTGTCCCGGGCGTCGGCCTCCGGGTTCAGCCAGGCGGTAATCCGGTCTCCGGCGTAACCCATGACGGAGACGTACAGCACCACGAACACCACGGCCACACCCATTGCCAGAAAAATCCAGCGCTTTCTGGTGCCGCCTACGTACATCATGACCACGGAGACTATGCCGATGATCATAATGGCGGACAGGTGCTTCTCCAGGGCCACCAGAGCCAGAATCAAAAGGACCACCGCGCCCATGCGGACGACGCCGTAGCGGAACTGCGCCATTTTTTCTTTGTATTGGGCTATCATAGCCGCCATCATACAAATCAGGGAGAATTTGGCCACCTCAGAGGGCTGAAACTGCTGCCCGGCCAGATTGATCCACCGCTTGGCTCCGCCGGCGGAGACGCCCACAAACAGAACCGCAATCAGCAGGAAAATGCTCACGGCGTAAAGGATCTTGGCCAGCTTCTGCCAGATGTGGCAGCTGAACCGGCTGGCTCCGAACATGGCAACCAGGCCCACCGCCGCAAATCCCGCCTGGCGGATAAAATAGTGCAGGGAATTTCCCGTCTCATAGTTCGCCCGGACATAGCTGGCGGAAAACATCATCAGAAGTCCAATGGCCACCAGCAGCAGCACCAACACCAAAAACGGCACGTCCATCATGCCCCGGTCGTCCGTCCTTTGCTGCAGGTCGGCCTCCCGGGTCAACGATTCAGAAGACATGGTCTCACTCCTTTCCGGGCTTCTCCCGCGTCGCGCCATGGATCAGGGCGCGTATCTTCCCTGAACGCCGAACCAGGCCGCCACGCACATCAGGCAGGTAATCCCGACAAAAACGGTAAAAATCTTTTCCTCGCTCCATCCGCACATCTCAAAATGGTGGTGGATGGGCGCCATTTTGAAAATCCGCTTTCCGTGGGTCAGCTTAAAATACACCACCTGGATGATGTCGGACAGCGTCTCCACGAGATACACCAGGCCCACCAGGATGAGGACCAGGGGAATGTCCAGGGCAAAGGCCAGGCCGCACACGGCGCCGCCTAAAAACAGGGAGCCCGTGTCCCCCATAAAGGCCTTGGCCGGATGGAAATTGTATGTGAGAAACGCGCCCAGGCCGCCCAGCAGCGCCGCCGGGAACAGCGCCAGATTCATCTGTCCGGCTGCGATGGAAACCAGGGTAAAAAAGGCCATCACGGGAATCGTCACGCCGGTGGCCAGGCCGTCGATGCCGTCTGTGAGGTTTACGGCGTTGACGCAGCCCACCATGACAAACATGGCAAACACCATATACACCACCGGATGAATGTACAGCGTCACATTCACAAAGGGAATATACAAATCACAGGTCAAAAGCCCCGCCCGAAACAGAATATACAGAAACAGCGCGGAAACCGCCAGCTGCAGCATGGCCTTCTGAATGGCAGTCAGGCCCAGATTCCGGTGAAAACGGACCTTGAACAGGTCGTCCAGAAAGCCGATGAGTCCGAAGCACAGGGACAAGACCAGCACATACAGGGCGGAAAAATCTCCCTGCTTCATATGCCGGATGCCGAACACCAGACACAGCAGGCTGGCGCCGATGAAGGTGAGGCCGCCCATGGTGGGCGTTCCGGCCTTTGTGGCGTGCCAATTGGGTCCCACCTCCCGGATCTCCTGTCCGGCCTTCAGGCGGCGCAGCACGGGAATGATGAGCCAGCCCAAAAACAGGCTCAGGGCAAAGCCGCAGAGAATCGTCAAAATGATTTGGATGAAATTCTGATCCAGCATACACAGCCTCCGTTTTATTTCTCCTTTAGGAACAGGTCCAGAGCCCGCTCCATCTTCATACCTCGGCTCCCCTTAAACAGCAGCGTATCGCCGGGCTTTGCCCAGCTGCGCAGAACCGACACCAGCTCCTCCATGGAGCTGCAGGCCAGGGTCCGTTCCGGCTCCATTCCGCCGGTCACCGCCCCGTTGACCACGCGGGCGGCGTTTTTACCCAGGGCCAGGAGCAAATCGCACTTTCCAGCCGCCAGACGGCCCACCCGGTAATGCTCCGCCTGGGTGCAGACGCCCAGCTCCAGCATATCGCCCAGCACCGCAATCCGCCGCCCCCTGCGCTTTCCCAGCACCGCCAGGGAAGCCGCCATGGACTCCGGCCCGGCGTTATAGCAATCCTGAATGATGGTATAGCCTCCGGCCTCATAGATTTCCTGCCGGCCCTCCATGCTGTGGAATTGGGACAGACCCCGCTGGATCTCCTCCACCGGCACCTCCAGCAGCCGGGCCACCGCTGCGGCGGCCAGCGCGTCATAGGCAAAGTGCCGTCCCTCCACCGGCAGAAAGACCGGGAAGCGCTCCCCTTCCGCCGTCACGGTGAAGTCGATGCGCCCTTCCGACTCCCGCACCTGAGAGCCGGTCACCTGACAGGCGCCGTTTTCCAATCCAAAATAAACCGGCGCAACCGTCCCGGTCCCCCGCAGGTTCCACAGGAGCATCTCATCTCCGTTGTAAACCAGCCGTCCGCCGGGACGCAGGCCCTGTAAAATTTCCAGCTTTGCGTGTAAAATGCCCTCCCGGGAGCCCAAATGCTCGATGTGCATGGTGCCGATGTTGGTGATGACGGCGATGTCCGGCTGGGCAATGGAGGTGAGGTAGGCCATTTCTCCAAAGTGATTCATCCCCATCTCCAGGACCGCCACCTCCGCGTCCTCCGGCAGGGCCAAAATGGCCATGGGCATCCCGATGTCATTGTTGTGGTTGACCGGGGTCTTGCCGGTGCGGTACTTGGCGGAGAGAATCCCGGCGATCATCTCCTTGGTGGTGCTCTTGCCCACGGAGCCGGTCACGCCCACCACCTTCAGGCCCAGGCGCAGACGCTCCTGTCGGGCTATGTCGCCCAGGGCCTTGCGGGGATCCGGCGTCACAACGGCCGGATAATCTCCGTCGCAGCGGCTGCACAACACGGCGGCGGCGCCGGCCGACAGGGCGTCGGGAATATAGGCATGGCCGTCCCGCGCCCCCTGCAGCGCCACGAACAGCTGCCCCGGCTGAACCTGCCGGGAGTCGTTGGTCGCCCCCAGGAATTCGACCTGGGCATATTGGGGCGCTACCGTACCGCCGCACCACCGGGCGGCCTGTTCCAGGGTGATCCTGCTCATGTTACCTCTCCCTCATTTCTTCCACGGCGGGCGGCCAGCCAGGCGGCCACCTCTTCCCGTTCGTCCAAATGGCGCTTGACGCCATGTATTTCCTGATATGTCTCATGTCCCTTACCGGCCAGCACTATGACGTCGCCCGGCCTCCCGTGGTCCAGGGCGTACCGGACGGCCGCCCGGCGGTCCTCCACCGCCACCCACGGCGTCCGGCTGTCCGCCGCGCCGGAAAGCACCTCTAAGATGATGGACATGGGCGGCTCCGACCTGGGATTGTCGGACGTGAACACCACAAAATCCGCCAAATCCACGCCGATGCGCCCCATCACCGGCCGCTTGAGCCGGTCCCGGTCTCCGCCGCAGCCGAAAACCGCGATCACCCGGCCCCTGGCAAAGCGCCGGGCGGAGCGGAGGATGTTCTCCAGGCCGTCTGGGGTGTGGGCATAGTCGATGAGCACCGTGAGGCCGGTCCCCGGCGTAGGCGTCACCTCAATCCGGCCCTTCACCCCCGGCGCCCTGCCCAGGGCCTCCACAGACCGCTCCAGCGGCAGGTCCAGCGCCTGGGCCAAGCCCAGAACGGTCAGTGCATTATACGCGGTAAACAGGCCGGGAATGCCCACCCGGACGGGCAAAATCCGGTCTCCCGCCTGGAGGTCGAAGGCCACGCTGTCCGGCTCCAGGCGCAAATTCCGGGCCAGCAGGTCCGCCTTCGGGTCCCGCCGGGAGACCAAAATCCGGCGGCAGGAGGTCCCGGACATCATCTGCCCACAGTAGGGATCGTCCGCGTTCCACACCCCCGTCCGGCACCGGCGAAACAGCATCGCCTTGGTTTGGGCATAGGCCTCCATGGTTCCATGGAAGTCCAGATGGTCCTCCGTCAGATTCGTAAACGCCGCAGCCTGGAACCGGATGCCCCCCACCCGGTCCAGAGCCAGGGCATGGGAGGACACCTCCATCACCACATACCGGCAGCCCGCCGACGCCATTCGGGCCAGCAGCTCCTGCAGGTCGAAGCTCTCCGGGGTGGTACGCTCTGTGGGAAGGATCTCCGGACCAATCATATTTTGAATGGTGCCGATGAGCCCCACGGCGCTGCCGGTGACCTGCTCCAGCACGGATTTCAGCAGGAGGGTCACGGAGGTCTTGCCGTTGGTGCCCGTGACGCCCACCATCGTCATCCGCTCGGCCGGCCGGCCGAACCAGTTGGCTCCCATCTGCGCCAGAGCCAGGCGGGCCGAGGCCACCTGGACATAGGGCGCCGGGGTATCCGGTACCCGCTCCGTCACAATCAGACCGGCGCCCCGCTCCACCGCCTTGGGAATATAGCGGTTGCCGTCGGTGGCAAAGCCGGAAATGGCCACAAAGGCGTCTCCCGGCTTCACCCGCCGGGAATCATAGGCCACACCGGTGATCTCCCGGTCGGCCGGGGCGGTGGAGGCCAGTACCTCCACCCCCTGCAACAGGTCAGACAGCTTCAAAGTCGTCGGCTCCTTTGCTTGCTTTAATCTTGGGCGGTGTGATCCACAAAATCCACCTGGACGGTGGTCCCCCGGACCACCGAGGTTCCCGCCTCCACATCCTGCTCCGTGGCAGTGACGTAGCCGCTTTGGTCCGTGGCGCCCTTCACCAGGATATACAGCCCGGCGTTGGTGGCCGCCTGGTTCGCTTCGCCGATGGTCATGCCCGTAAAGTCCGGCACGGCAACCAGGTCTTCCGGGACCTCCTCGCCCATGTACAAAATCACTTCGGAATTGCCCGGCAGCTTGGCGCCTGCCGCAGGGATCTGCCCCGTGACCGTATCGCCGCTGCCGATTACCTCGTAGGTCAGGCTCTTTTCCTCCAGGGCCGCCTTGGCCTCCTGTTCGGTCATCCCATCCACCGCCGGCATATCCACTTCCACGCTGCTCATATCCACGCCGGTGTAGTCCCGGGCCACGCCCAGGTAAGGAAGGATATCCTCCAAAACGCCCCGCACCGTGGGCGCGGCCATGACGCCGCCGGAGACATAATAGCCGGACTGGTTGGAGGGGGTGTCCAGAGCCACCAATACAATATACTGCGGATCATCCATGGGCGCAATCCCCACAAATGACACAATTTTATCATCCACTTCCCGGCCGTTCTCATCATATACGCCAGTTTTCTCGGAAGTACCCGTTTTTCCGCCGATGGAGTAGCCGGCGACCTGGGCGTTTTTCGCCGTTCCCTCGGTCACCACGGAGAGAATCATCTGCCGCATGATCTCGCTGGTCTCCTCGCTGATCGCCTGACGGATGACGGTGGGCTCATTTTTCTGCACCACGTTGCCGTCTCCGTCCAGCACCTCGCTGACGATATAGGGCTGCATCACGTAGCCGCCGTTGACCACGGCGGAAATGGCGCGGACCAGCTGAATGGGAGTGACCTTAAAGGTCTGTCCGAAGGAGCCCGCTATGACGGCGGCGCCGTAGCCGTTGGCGTTGGGGTCGGTGATGGTGGACTTGGGGAAGAAAATGCCGTCGGACTCGCCGGACATGCCCACGCCGGTGGCCTCCAGCAGGCCGAAGGCCTTGGCGTACTCGTAGAACTTCTCGCCGCCCAGCTTCAGGCCGATGTGGGCGAAGGCGATGTTGCAGGAGTTCTGCAGCGCCTGGAAGGTCGTCTCCGAGCCGTGTCCGGCATGCTGCCAGCAGTGCAGGGGCGTGTTGCCCCGCTCGGCAAACATCTCCGAGCCGCTGCAATAGAACGAATCGTTTAACGTGGTGGTGCCCTCTTCGATGGCGGCGGCCATGGTGATGGTCTTAAAGGTGGAGCCCGGCTCATAGCCGTCGGAAATCACCCGGTTCCGCCACTGGGCCAGGCGGGCGGATACCAAAGCCTCCTGGTAGGTATTCAGGGCCTGGTCGTAGGCCTCCGTTCCCTCGGGCAGGGTGGTATAGACCTGCTTCAGCTGGTCCAGCTCCTGCTGGACAGACGGGTCGCCGATGTCCAGGTAGTTGTTGGGGTCATAGCTGCCCAGGGTGGCCATGGCCAGAATCTCTCCGGTTTTGACGTTCATCACCAGGCCGAAGGCGCCGTTTTGCACGTCGTATTTCTCCATGGCGTCTTCCATATTTTTCTCCAGATAGTACTGGACCGTGGTGTCTATGGTCAAAACCACGCTGTCGCCGTCGGAGGCCTCATAGTACTTCTCAAAGGAATAGGGCATCTCCGTCTCATAGTTGCCCTTGGTGGTGATGACCTTACCGGCCGTGCCCTCCAACACGCTGTTGTAATAGGCCTCGATGCCCTCGGCTCCCACGTTGCTGGAGTTGGTGAAGCCGATGACCTGGGCCGCCAGGGTCGAGTAGGGATACGTCCGCTTGGAATCCGGCTCCATGTGAATCCCAATGATATCGTTTTCCACAATGAAATCCCGGATTTGCGACGTGACCTCGTCCGGCTGCTTGGTGGCCAGCATTTTATAGCGCATGTTGATATCTGCGGCCTGCTCCCGAATCCACGCCGGGTCCAGGTCCAGGATCCGGCCCAGCGTTTGAGACACCAGATCCAGGTCCACCTCGTTGTCATGCAGCTCCTTCGGATCCAGAAATACATTTTCCACGCTGGTGGACATGGCCATAATGTTCATGTTCCGGTCGTAAATATTGCCCCGGGAGGCGGTGACGGTGGTGGTTCTGGTCTGGTTGTTCAGCGCTTTTTCCGAATACTCGTCGTGGCGGAATACCATCAGATTGGTGAGCATTCCCACCACAGGCAAAAATGCGACAATGCCGCACAGGATTAAAATCACCCCGGTGCGGCTCAGCATGCCACGGTCGGCCCGGATGCGCTCCTGCCGCCTCTGCTTTTTTCTCTTCTCCTGCTCTGAATTGGATTTTCTCATAACGCCACCTGGTACTTTCTGGATTTAGGCCGGTGCAGCCGGTGGGCAGCGAGACATGCCTCACTGCCCACCGCGTACAAACCTATGTGAAACTGTATGTCCGAGCTAATGCAAATATTCCCACAGGCCCCGGGCCGTCTCCACAATGGCCTCCCAGGCCGCCTGGAACGGGTTGGACGCCGTCTTGGGAACCACGACGGCCGTATCCTCCGCCGGAATATGCAACGTCACAATCTGATTGGCCGTGGGCTGCTGCATGCCCAGCTCCCTGGCTCTTTCCTCGATTTGCTCCAGGTTGATGCTGCTGTCGTATTGGTTCTGGAGCTTCTGGTTCTCCTCCTGCAGCTGGGCTACGGTGTCCCGCATCTCGCCCAACCGGCTGGCGGATTCATAGACCTGGGCATACCCAAAGATCACCAGCACCAGCATCAGCAGCGCCCCCGCCACCCCCACAACGGCAAAGGGCGACACCGCCATCCGCTGGCGGACCACAGGCTGCTTTTGGGGCCTGGTGCGGGGCCGGGGCTTCTTGGCAGGAGCGGGACGGGCCGCCTGCTCCTCGCCCACATAAAACGACGGGTCATAGGCCACAGAACCCTGGGTGCGAAATTCAATTTTACGTTTGTCCTGCGCCATGATGTCCCCCTCTTTCGACCTCATGCAAGCTTTTCACAGACGCGGAGCTTGGCGCTGCGGGCTCTGGGGTTGTCCTGCAGCTCCGCCGCTCCGGCGGTCACCGGTTTTCGTGTCATCCATTTCACCTGGGGCTTCTTCCCGCAGACACACACGGGAAACTCCGGCGGGCAGGTACAGCCCTTGGCCGCTTCCTGCATCGCATTTTTTACAATCCGATCCTCCAGCGAGTGGAAGGTAATCACCGCCAGCCGCCCGCCGGGGGCCAGACAGGGCACGGCATCGCCCATGACCTGCTCCACCGCCGCCAGCTCGTCGTTTACCGCGATGCGGATGGCCTGGAAGCTGCGCTTGGCCGGATGCTGCTTCTCCCGCAGGGCCTGAGGCGGCATGGCCGAACGGATCAGCTCCGCCAGCTCCAGGGTGGTGGCCACCGGCCGCTGCCGACGGCGGCGGTCAATGGCGGCGGCAATCTGCGGCGCGTACCGCTCCTCCCCGTACTGATAGAGAATCCGGCGCAGCTCCTCCCGGGGCCAGGTATTGACCACCTCGTAGGCTGTGAGCCCGGCGCGGCGGTCCATTCGCATATCCAGCGGCGCGTCCTCCAAATAGGAAAAGCCCCGCCCACCGTCGTCCAGCTGGGGGGACGACACCCCCAAATCCAGCAGGATTCCATCCAGCTGAGGAATCTGCAGGTCCTGTAAAATTCGTTTTAGGTTCCGGAAATTGTCCCGGACCAGGGTCACGCGCCCTATGTACGGCGCCAGCCGCTCCCCGGCGGCGCAAAGCGCCGTCTCGTCCTGATCCACGCCGATGAGCCGGCCGGTGGTCAGACGCCGGACGATTTGTTCGGCATGGCCGGCGCCGCCCAGGGTGCCGTCCAGATACGTTCCGTCCGGCCGGATGTGCAGGGCCTCCATGCATTCCCGCAGGAGAACCGGCTTGTGTACAAACTCCATTATAGTCCGATCGCCTCCAGAGACGCCAGCAGGTTTTCCGGCGTCAGCATGGCCTGCTCAAACTCCGCGTAAGTCTTCGCGTCCCAGATCTCCGCCTGACCCGCCCGGCCCACAATCACCACATCCCGGTCAATCCCGGCATATTGGTACAGATTGGAAGACAATAGAAACCGAAACTGCTTGTCCGGGCAGCACTCCACCGCATTGGAAAACAAGAAGCTGGTGGTGCCGGATTTCTGAGACAGGGGAAGCGCGTCGTACCGGGCGCAGAGACTCTCCCACCCGGCTTGGGGGTATACGGTGAGGCAGCGGCGGCCGGCATTGGTACCGATGGTCACAAAGAAGGTCTCCCCCAGCTCGCTCCGGAGCTTGGCGGGAACGAACAATCTGCCCTTCTCGTCCACCTTCGCCGTGTACTTGCCGATCATCGTTCTCACCTCCGCTCCACTGCACTCCACATTTTTACCCTCGCGCTCCACGTAGTTGTAGTATAACCCCACGCCGGAAAAAAATCAATCTCTTTTTCAAAGAACCGGATAGTTTTTTTAACTGTTTTTCCAGTCTTTTCCTGCAAACTCCCAAGTTTTGAAACGTTTGTTTGCCAAATTGTGACATTTTTAGCAGCGTCCAAAAGTAGGATAATCGAAAAACAAACATATCACACGCAACCCGGCCGATTTCGCCGCAACGGCCCCGGGCGGCGCAAAATTTGCCGGACGCACCGGGTGCGTCCGGCTCAGCCTGTCCAAGCCGTCGGGGAGTCTCGCGCCTGCAGGCGCGAGCCAGAGGCAAGCAGCCCCTCCCCTTCCTCCATGGGAGAAAATCCACCGGTCCGGCTGTCTGCGTCCATTTGGGCGGCCTCCGAAGGGGCGCGTTATCTCCGGTCGATGCGGAATTCCGCCTGATTTTGCTCTGCGTTCCAATGAATCTGCACCACCCGGTTGCCCGGCGGATTGAGCAGCAAAAACTGGGACAAGGGATTCTCAATCTGATTTTGCAGGTTCCGGCGGATTTCTCTGGCGCCGGACTTGCCGCACTGCCCCGCCAGCACCCCCTCCAGCTCCGGCCCAAACCGCAGGCGCAGGCCGTTTTTCCCGGCTCTGGCCTGGAGCCGGGCCAGCTGACCGGCGGCGATTTTCTCCAGAGTCTGCCGGCTCAAGGGGCGGAAGACCGCGACCTTGTCGATGCGGCCCAGAAACTCCGGGGTAAAATGCCCCTTCAGGCACTCCAGGACCCCCTCCTCCCGGGATTGGGGCAGAAAACCGAGGCCCTCGCTCTCCCGCCGTTCGCCGCCTAGGTTGGAGGTCATCACCACCAGGGTATTTTTGAAGCTCACCTGTCGGCCCAAGCTGTCGGTGAGGACGCCGTCCTCCATGACCTGCAGGAGAATGCCCGTCACATCCGGGTGCGCCTTTTCCAATTCGTCGAACAGAACCAAGCTGTACGGCCGCCGCCGGACCTTTTCCGTCAGGGCCCCGCCCTCCTCGTAGCCCACGTAGCCGGGAGGCGCGCCGATGAGCCGGGAGACGGACTGCTTTTCCATATACTCCGTCATATCCAGACGGATCATGGCGTTGGAATCGCCGTAGAGCTCCTGGGCCAGGGCCCGGCAGAGCTCCGTCTTTCCCACGCCTGTGGGGCCGGTAAACAGCAGGCAGGCAATCGGCCTGTTTTGATCCGCCAGGCCGCTGCGTCCCCGGCGGACGGCGGCTGCGGCCGCCTCCACAGCCTCCGGCTGCCCGATGACCCGTTGGTTCAGGGCGTCGGCCAAGCCCAGGAGCTTCTGCCTCTCCTCCATGGCCAAATTGCCCACCGGAATTCCCGTCCGGGCGGATACCGCCCCGGCCACATCCGCCGCCGTCACCGCCCGGCCCCGTTTTTCTCCGCCGCGGCTCAGCATCCAGTGCATCCGGTCCCGCAGCTCCGCCGCCTTTTCAAACCGGCTGTCCCGCACCGCGTCGCTGAGCTCCAGCTCCAGAGAGGCCTTCTCCTGCTCATAGGAGCCCTTGGTCGCCCGCATCTCCTCCAGGTGCGCCCGGGCCGCGCCCTCGTCCAGCAGATCGATGGCCTTGTCCGGCAAAAACAGCTCCGGCAAATACCGCCGGGACATCTCCACCGCCGCCTGCAGGGCCTCGTCGGTGATCTTCATATGATGGTGCCGCTCCAGGCCGCTCCGGACTCCCTTTAAAATGGCCAAGGCCTCCTCCGGGCCGGGCTCCTCCACCAGAACCGGCCGAAAGCGGCGCTCCAGCGCCGGGTCCTTTTCGATATATTTCCGGTACTCCGCCAACGTGGTGGCCCCCAGCATCTGCAGCTCTCCCCGGCCCAGGGCCGGTTTTAAAATGTTGGCCGCATCAATGGCCCCCTCCGCCGCCCCGGCGCCCACGATGGTATGCATCTCGTCCACGAACAAAATGATGTTCCCCGCACGGCGGATCTCCTGGAGCAAGTCCCGGACCCGTTCTTCAAACTCCCCCCGGTACTTGGTCCCCGCCACCAGGTTCGCCATGTTCAGACTCAGCAGCCGCTTATCCCGGAGCTGCATCGGGACCCGGCCCGCCACCATGCGCTGGGCCAGCGCCTCGGCAATGGCCGTCTTCCCCACGCCGGGTTCCCCGATGAGGGCGGGATTGTTCTTGTTTTTCCGGCTCAGGATGCTGATCACCGCCTCCAGCTCCTGCTCCCGGCCGATGACCGGCTCCATGGAGGAGGCCTTTTCCAACAGGTCCTCGCTAAATTGTTCCAGAAGTTTCGTAGTCTCCACCTTCCCTTTCCGTTTTTCCTCCCGGCGTCGGTTGACCCGGTCGATGGTCTGGGTAAACACCCCGTCCACGCAGACGCCGGACAGCTCCAGAAGCTGCCGCCCGGAGGCCCGCTCCTGCCGGGCCAGGGCCAGCAGCACATGCTCCGGCCGGATGCGGCGGCTTCCGGCGTGGCGGGCCTCCCCGGCGGCCTGCCGCAGGATGCTTCGGGCGCCGGGCGTCAGCCCCTGGGGCAGCCGCAGGCCCGGCGCGCCCCTGCCCCACAGGGCCGCCGCCATCAGCCGCAGGGTCTCCGCCTGCAGCCCGGCGCTGCGCAAAATCCGTCCGGCCAGGGTGTCCGGCTGCCCCAGCAGGCCCAGCAGCAGATGCGCGCTGCCCACGTAGCTATGTCCCAAATCTCTGGCCTCCGCCGCCGCCCGGGTCAAAAGCTGCCGGGTTTTCCGCTCATAGGAAATTGCTGCCAAATTTCTCACCTCACCCCATGGATTCTATCCAAGGCCATTGGGGAATATACGGACAGGCAATCCCATCTTTTTTCTCATCTAGAGGAAATTTCATTTGCTTTTTGTGAAAAACATGCTAGAATAGCATTGCACCCATCTGTGTACGCCTTTGGCCGTACATAAATTCACATTTGGAGGAAATGATTATGGCTTACAAGATCACCGACGCCTGCATCAAGTGCGGCGCTTGCGCCGACGCCTGCCCCATGGGCATCATCACCGAAGGCGAAGACAAGTATGTCATCGACGCCGACCAGTGCGTGGATTGCGGCACCTGTGCCGACGCCTGCCCCAACGAAGCCATCGAAGAGGGCTGAGCCCCCTTCCGCCGTGCCTGTGCCGCCAGCCGGCACAGGCACATTCTTTGTTCTATGTCGTATGAAACACTTTGGGGCGGCCTGACCTTTTCTCCCGGCTCCGGCTTCCCCCTCAGCACCGACTCCATGCTGCTGGCGGACTTTGTCCGTCTGCCCCGGGCGGCCCGGGTGGTGGACCTGGGCTCCGGCAGCGGCTGTCTGGGGCTTTTGCTGTGCGGCCGGTATCCGGATTGCCGGGTCACCGGCATTGAGCTGGAGGAGCAGGCCCACCGGGCCGCCCTGGACAACATCAGCCGGAACCGCTTGACCCGGCTCTCCAGCATCCGGGGAGATCTGCGCCGGGCGACGGAGCTGCTGCCCGCCGGCTCTTTCACCTGCGCCGTGTCCAATCCGCCGTATTTTCCCGGGGGGCCCCCCTCCGGCGCGGCGGCAGGACCCCAGGCGCGGCGGGAAATCGCCTGCAGCCTGGAGGACGTATTCCGGGCCGCCGCCCGGCTTCTGGCCTTCGGCAGAGATTTTTATCTGGTCCACCGGCCGGAGCGTCTGGTGGATCTGACGGCCCTGGGCCGCGCCGCCGGGCTGGAGCCCAAACGGCTGCAGCTGGTCCGTCATCAGCCCGCAGCTCCGGCCTGCCTGATTCTGCTCCAATGCCGCCGGGGCGGAAAGCCCGGCCTGCAGCTCCTGCCGGATTTGATCCTGTTCCACCCCGACGGCTCGCCCACCTCCCGGTACCGGGAAATCTATCACATGGAGGAAGGAGACTGACCATGGCCGGTATGCTGTATCTGGTCCCTACGCCCATCGGCAATCTGGGAGACATCTCCGCCCGCTGCCGGGAAATCCTGGCGCAGGCCGACTTCATCGCCGCGGAGGACACCCGGGTCACCTTGCGGCTGCTGAACTTCCTGGAGATCAAAAAGCCCTTGGTCAGCTATTACGAGCACAACCAGTCGGCCCGGGGCAAGCAGCTCCTGGAGCGGATGCAGGCCGGAGAGGTGTGCGCCCTGGTCTCCGACGCAGGCTCCCCCGCCATCTCCGACCCCGGCGAGGACCTGGTCCGGCTGTGCGCCGAGGCGGGCATTGCCGTCTCCGCCATACCCGGTCCCTGCGCCGTCATCACGGCCTTGAGCATCTCCGGCCTGCCCACCGGCCGCTTCACCTTTGAGGGCTTCCTCTCCACGGCAAAAAAAAGCCGGAAGCAGCACCTGGACGCCCTGCGAACGGAGACCCGCACCATGGTGTTCTACGAAGCGCCCCATAAGCTTTTGGCCACCCTGGAGGACATGGCCGCTGTTTTCGGACCGGACCGCCGGATTTCCCTGTGCCGGGAGCTGACCAAGCTCCATGAAGAAGTGCTCCGCACCACCCTGGGCCGCGCCGCCGCCCATTACCGGCAGGAGGCTCCCAAGGGAGAATTTGTCTTGGTTCTGGCCGGCGCCGAGCCGGAGCGCCCCTGCCTCTGCTCTGTGGAGGAAGCCGCCGCCCGGGCCCGGGCTCTGATGGACCAGGGCTGGTCCCGAAAAGACGCCGTCCGTCAGGTGGCACAGGAAACCGGCCTGCCCCGGAACGCCGTTTATGACGCTACCTTATCATAAAGGATTTGCCCCGGTTTTTTTGCCGGATGCTTGACAGAAGGACCCGCTTCCGCTACAATATTTTTGTTTCAAAATCCGGGCGCCTCCTTCCCGCCCAACCGGCTCCCGGGATATCCTCCGCCGCCTCGGCGCCGAAACCGGCGAACCGGTTTTCCTCGGAGCTTTTTCTCCCTTTCCCCGGAGAAAGCCGCCCCCCACCGCCTGCCGGGGCAGACGGTTCGCATTTCAAGGGGGAATTTCAATCTAGACCCATACAAATGTCTCAGTAGCTCAGCTGGATAGAGCACACGCCTCCTAAGGTTGCGTTGCAACAATCACCTTCCCATTTTTGGTGTTAGTCACAAACTTAATATTTTCTACACGTCTCCGTAGCTCAGCAGGATAGAGCATTCGCCTCCTAAGCGAAAGGTCGCGCGTTCGAATCGCGCCGGGGACGCCAGAAAAACAGCTCAAAAGCCTTGATTTTCACGGTTTTTGAGCTGTTTTTGCATTTAGAAGTTCATGCGTGTCACTCCCCTCATTCATGATTTGATTAGCAAATCCCGATTCTGCTAATCGGCACCCGAACTTTTTCCGCAAAAACAGGAACGCCCACCTCCATTAGCCAGCTAATCATTAGCAGGTTTTGCCCCCTTTTTGCTAATCAAAACGGCCATCTTGCTAATCGGGGTCAAGATGCTGCTAAAGCCCCTGCTAATCAAAAAGTTGTATGTTCCCTGTACAACCGCCATCAAGCCAGTACATATCCCGCCGTTTGGCTCTGTCCAAGCGGCTTTTTTCATACCCATACATAGCCATTCGGGTAACTCCCGGGTGGCTAAATCTACGAAAGGAGGAAACCGAAATGGAAAACTGCAAGGTGATTGCCATCACCAATCAGAAAGGCGGTGTGGGGAAAACCACCACCACGGTCAATCTGGGCGTTGGACTTGCACAGCATGGCTACCGTGTCCTTTTGCTGGACGCCGACCCGCAGGGCAGCTTGTCGATCAGTCTGGGTATCAAACAGCCGGACGATTTATCGGTAACCCTGGCAACGGTCATGCAGAAGATCATCGAGGACGAGCCGGTTCCCGTTGACATGGGCGTGATTCACCACACCGAAGGCGTAGACCTTCTGCCGTCCAACATCGAGCTGTCCGGTATGGAGGTCAATCTGGTCAATACCATGAGCCGGGAACACGTTCTGAAAACCCATGTGAACGAGCTGCGCAAGCACTACGACTATATCCTCATCGACTGTATGCCGTCGCTGGGGATGATGACGATCAATGCGCTGGTTGCGGCGGACAGCGTACTGATTCCGTTGCAGCCAAACTTTCTGTCTACCAAGGGCTTGAATCTGCTGATGCGGTCGATTTCGAGAGTGAAGCGGCAAATCAATCCCAAGCTCCGTATCGACGGCATTCTGCTGACCATGGTGGACAGCCGCACCAACAACGCAAAATCCATTATAGCTTCTCTGCGGTCTACGGTGGGTCAGAACCTACGGGTATTCCAAACGGAAATCCCGTATTCTGTCCGTGCCGCCGAGTGCTGCAACGAGGGAAAAAGCATCTTTGCCCACGACAAAAACGGCAAGGTTGCGCAAAGCTACGACGCTCTCACGAAGGAGATGATGCAAATTGAGCGGAGTGAAAAACATCGATCTCGGTCTGACGGGGTACGATGAACTCTTTATGTCCGACGAAAGCCGTGCGGAAGCCCGACTGCCCCGTATCCATGACATTCCGCTGGATTTGATCGACGATTTCCCGGATCACCCCTTCCATGTCCGCATGGATGAGGATATGGACCAGTTGGTTGAGAGCGTCAGAGAGCGAGGCGTTATCACGCCCGTCACCCTTCGCCAGAAGGAGGACGGACGCTACGAGCTTGTTTCGGGTCATCGCAGGAAGAAAGCCTGTGAGCTGGCAGGCTTGCAGACCATTCCCGCAGAAATCAAGGAGCTGGACAGAGATGCCGCCATTATCCTGATGGTGGAGTCGAATCTCCAACGCTCCGTAATTCTGCCCAGCGAGAAAGCCTTTTCCTACAAGATGAGGTTGGAAGCCATGAAGCGACAAGGACAGCGTACAGACTTAACTTCCCGACCAGTGGTCGGAAAGTCCGAGAGTGCTGATTCCCTTGGTGAAACATCCGGCGACAGCGGACGACAAGTGCAACGCTATATCCGCCTGACCGAGCTGATTCCGCCGATTCTGCAAATGGTGGATGAGGGCAGGATTGCATTTCGTCCCGCCGTGGAGATTTCGTATCTCACCACCGCAGAGCAGGAAACGCTGGTGGAGGCTATAGAATGTGCTGTGGCAACGCCCTCCCTTGCACAAGCAATCAAAATGAAGGAGTTTTCCAGAAACGGCAAGCTGACCCCGGAGGTCATCGAGTCCATCATGGGCGAGGAAAAGCCGAACCAGAGGGAAAAGTACAGCTTCCGGGCGGAAAGACTGCGGCAGTTTATCCCGACCTCCGTTCCGTACAGCAAAACCGAGGATTATGTGGTCAAGGCGTTGGAATTTTACCACGCCTATCAGGAACGAAAGCGGGAAAGAAGCCAGGAAAGATAACGGCGGACACTGAGGGGGAGATCTGTCTTTTTTGGGCACGAGTGTGGCTGGGGTGTTCCCCCTCTCACACTCTCCCCCTCGAGAACCTGCTGTACCTGCTGAAAAGAAGGTATATTACAGGTTCCAAACTCTCTAAGCTGCACCGATTCGTCGGTGCTTTTTTATTTTCAGGAGTCTGCAAATAAAAAGTCAAGCCCCAAAAGAAGAAAAATCGAGAAAGTTTTTTCTGAAAAAAGAGCATAGCAAAGCTGTCGGTGAACAGATGCGTTCATCGACTGGGTATGCAGCCGCAGTTTTTTAGGTAGCTTCCGTGTAAGCTTCTACAGATGTTTCCAGCTTTGCCATACACTCTTTGACCCTGGCATAGTAGATCCGCAGGAATTTGTTGGCCCCGGCAGTCATGTAGACATAGTAGGGCTTGCCCTCAGCACGCTTCTTGTCCAGGAACTGGTACACGGCCTCGTCAGCAGGCATTTTCTGCAGGTAGATGGTCATGATCTGGAACAAGGTTTTCCGCAGGTGGGGCGAGCCACGCTTCGTGGAAGGGGTGCTCTTGCTGTTCTTTTTGCCGGACTGGTCTACTTCAGGGTCTACACCAGCAAAGCCTACAAGAGAACTCCTGCGAGGGAAATGGCGCACATCCCCAATTTCGGCCATGAGTTGGGCAGCTGTAACCTCGCCCACGCCATACATGGCGTGAACCGTTTCGTACTCCGGCAGTCCCTTTGCCAGACGCACCATCTCAGATCTCACAACCGCAATCATCTCATTCATTGCGGTCAGCTCCTTTGCGGCCGTCTGGATGAGCAGCTTGGTGTTGTTGTTCTTGGGAAGGGTGGTAATGTGGCCGAGACTGTCTGTGTAGACATCGGCGGCCTTAGCGGCAGAGAAGTTATATCCCATCCGTTTGCACCATTTCCGGTAGCGTTCGGTAAATGCCTTCTCGCTGACCAGGCTGATACAGTCGCAATGCCAGAAGGTGGTGAAGAAATCCACCCATTTGGTGTGTCCGTCGGCTCGATCTGGACTCTTAAACATCTCGTTTACACAGGGAAAGACATTGTCTGACAGAGAAATTAGATTGCTTTGCAGAGCCACACTGGACTTCATATAGAGATTATACTGGCGGCTGTAGATTTTCAGTTGTTGTCTAATAGTGTCCATAGGTGTATATTCTCGCAAATCTACCCAATGGTCAAGTACAAATTTTGCAATTTTTAGAGAATCGTACGAATCGCTCTTGACTTTGCGGACTGTTCCGTTTGGATTGTAGCCATAGATGGCCAACGGATTCAGGACAGACACAAAAATCCCATGCTCGTGCAGCTCCTGGGCAACCGGCTCATGGTATCGCCCGGTTGCTTCCATGAGAACTCTGGTGTTTTCTCCCAGAGCCAAAATTTGATATGCCAGTTGTTCCAGACTGGCTGCGTCATGGGTCACCTCTGTAGGCGCTTGCACAACTTCCCCCATGGGCCGGAGAATTGCCACCGTACTCTTGCCTTTGGACACGTCGATACCGACAGCGTTCATTTGAGATACCTCCTGATTGATTTGGATAATGGTGATCCGCTTTACTCATTGCCTGTTCAATCTCCTGGTCATTTACACGAACGCACCGACTAACGGTGGTACAACCTGCTTAAATCGAATGCTGCGAATGAGAGAGGCGGCTGACGGACTCCTGTGCGAGCGTGTCAGCATCTAGTAAACAACGTCAGACCATTCCTCTTTCATTCTACAGCTTCGGCTTTGAGATGGAAATAGACACGGCTGGCTGCCGTGCCTAAAACCTTAACTATATTGTAGGAGGTAACAATGAAAACGAAAATCTTTAAGAAAGGCACCTCGCTGCTGCTTGCGGCGGTGATGAGTGTTTCGACCTTCTTCGGGATCGGCACGACCACGGCCTTTGCTGCCGGTGAGCAGTCGGATGTCTATATGGTCAGCTTCCCGAGAGACGGCGACGCCAACTACGGCGGTGAATGGGGTCATGAGAATCTGACCTATATGAACGGCTGGTCCTCCGGTAAATCCCGCTACTCCAATGTGAGAGCCATTGGCTCCTACACCGGAAATATCTGCTACTGTATCGAACCTGGCGTTCCTCAGAATACCGGCGACAGCTTCAGCTCCAGGGATGAAAACTACTGGGATAACTACCCCAGCGGGTACAACAGCACCATTTCTCCCGCAGAGATCAAAAGCTATATCGGACGCATCCTCCAGTACGGCTACAAAGGCCCCATCAGTACCGAGTGGCGTTCGCAGAACGAAGGCGGTGACAAGCTGGCCTACGCCATGGCAACCCAGCTTCTTATCTGGGAAACCGTCATCGGTGAGCGTGACAGCGATTTTTCCAAGGTTTCCACCGGCGGCTATGCAGCAGTTACCGATACGGTAAGCGGCAGTCATCCGCTGTACGGAAAAATCATGAGCTACTACGAAAGCATCGAGAGCAGCGTCATCCATCACGCAGCCATTCCCAGCTTTCTTTCAGCCGGTAAAGGCTCTGCTCAGCAGGTGGAGATGGAGTGGAACGGCGAATCCTATATTGCCGAGTTGACCGACAGAAACGGTGTGTTGGCTGAATTCAGCTTTACCGCCAATGTACCGGGTATTCATTTCTCCGTGGACGGAAATACGCTGACCATTTCTTCCGAGGAAGCCCCCACCGATGCTGTGACCATCACGGGCAGCAAGGAAAATGCCCAGAGATGCGGTATCATTACCTGGACAGACGGTTCAGTTGGCCCTTCCGGTGGTATTCAGGATACCGTTACCTATGCACAGCCGGTCAGCGACCATGTATACGGCTATCTGAAACTGAAGGTCAGCCTGGGCGGTGCAGAAATTATCAAGACCAGCGAGGACGGCAATGTGTCCGGAATCTCCTTCCATATCAGCGGCGAAGATATCGACCAGACGGTTCAGACCGACAGGGACGGCAGAATCCAGCTCGACAATCTGAAGCCCGGTGTCTATACCGTTACCGAGCAGAGCTACAGCCAATATGAGCCCCAGGAGGTGCGCCGTGTCACCGTTGTCAGCGGCCAGACCGCAACTGTGACCTTCAACAACACCCTCAAGCGTGGCGACCTTGCGGTTTACAAGAACTGCGAGGACGGCTTCAACGAGGGCATCACCTTCCACCTCTACGGAACTTCGCTCAGCGGTCATACGGTGGACGAGTACGCCATTACCGACAGCGACGGTATCGCTTATTTCGACGATGTTCTGATCGGCTCCGGCTACACGCTGGAGGAGGTGGATACCGCCGAGCGCTATGTCATTCCCGATTCCCAGACCGCTGCCATTGAGTGGGACGCCGCTCTCAACAAGACCTTCTCCAATGTGCTCAAAAAATGGAATGTAACCGTGACCAAGCGTGACGCTGAGACCGAAGCTGCTCAGGGCGATGCATCTCTGGCCGGTGCGGTTTACGGTGTGTTCAACGGCGAGGAGCTGGTGGACAGCTATACCACAGACGCAAGCGGTCAGTTCACCACCGACTACTATGTGTGCGGCGACGACTGGACCATCCGAGAAATCAGCCCTTCCGAGGGCTATCTGCTGGATACCACCGTACACAAGGTTGGTGCCAGCGCCGGTAATTTTACCATCGAGTACAACAGCCTTTCCTGTGATGTGACCGAGCAGGTTCTGAAAGGCCAGATCGCCCTGATCAAGCACACCGACAACGGCGACACTCAGCTGGAAACGCCCGAGGTTGGTGCGGAGTTTCAGGTGTATCTCAAATCCGCAGGCGGCTATGATGCGGCAATGGATTCGGAGCGTGACTATCTGACCTGCGATGAGAACGGCTTTGCTCAGACCAAGAGCCTGCCCTACGGTATTTACACCGTTCACCAGACAAAGGGCTGGGACGGTCGTGAGCTTCTGGATGACTTTGATGTATTCATCTCCCAGGACGGCGAAATCTACCGTTATCTTGCCAACAACGCTCCTTTTGAGAGCTTCATCAAGGTCGTAAAGGTGGACGCCGAAACAGGCAATCCCATCCCGTATGCCGGTGCAGGCTTCAAGCTGTACCGCCCGGACGGTTCTCTCATCACCCAGACCTTTACCTACCCCGAAGTCACCGTTATTGACACCTTCTACACCAACGACGAAGGCTTTTTGATTACCCCCGAGAGCTTGGAATACGGTACCGGCTACTCTCTGGTGGAGGTTTCCGCACCTTACGGCTATGTGCTGAGCACCGAGCCTGTGTATTTTGATGTGACGGAGGAAAACTCAACTGAAGAAGGTGCTGTGACGGTTATTTCCGTTACCAAGGCCAACACCGCACAGAAGGGCGTTATCTCCATCTCCAAGTCCGGCGAGGTATTCGCCAGCGTGACCCAGAATGAGGGCTTTTACCAACCTGTGTATGCCGTGCAGGGCTTGCCCGGTGCGGTCTATGAGATTACCGCCACGGAGGACATCTACACGCTGGACAGTACGCTCCGCTATTCTGCCGGTGAAGTGGTCGATACCGTCACCACGGACGAAAGCGGAAAGGCCGTCAGCAAGGCACTGTATCTGGGCAAATACCAGATTCGAGAAATCACAGCCCCCGAGGGTATGGTGCTGAACTCCGAAATTCACGAGGTTGAGCTTGTGTACGCAGGACAGGAAATCGAAATCACCGAAACCTCTGCCAGCTTCTATAACGACCGCCAGAAGGTGAAAATCACGCTGGACAAGCTGATGGAAACAAACGAGCAGTTCGGCATTGGCGGCAACGGCGAAGTTACCGCTGTGACCTTCGGCCTATACGCCTCTGCGGAAATGACCGCCGCCGACGGCAGCGTTATTCCAGCAGATGGTCTAATGGAAATTGTATCCGTTTCCGAAAACGGCTCTGCCATCTGCAAGTCTGACCTTCCCTTTGGCTGCTATTATCTCAAGGAAATGACCACCGACGGCCACTATATCCTCTCCGAAGCGGTTTATCCCGTGATCTTCTCCTATGAGGGGCAGGACACAGCGCTGGTTGAAATCAAGGCAAACGACGGCAACCCCATCGAAAATAAGCTGATGTACGGTCGTGTCGAGGGCATGAAGAAGGGCGAAAACGGCAGCGGTTTGGCAGGTGCGGTCATCGGCCTGTTCCATGCTGATGAAACCGAGTTCACCGCAGATACTGCAATTCTGACCACTACCTCCGCCGAGGACGGCTCCTTTGGCTTCGAGCAGATTCCTTACGGCAACTGGATCGTTCGTGAGATCGCTGCCCCGGAGGGCTATGTGCTTTCCGAGGTGTCCTATCCCGTAAATGTGGACGAGGATGGAGCCGTTCTCACGGTTGAGATTACCAACACCGTGATTCGCGGCAATGTTCAGCTGACCAAGGTGGATAAGGACTATCCTGACAATAAGCTGGCCGGTGCCGTGTTTGATGTCTACCAGGACTGGAACGGCAACGGCGATATGGACAAAGCTGATGTGCTTCTGGGTCAGATGCAGGAGTTGTCCGACGGCGTTTACCAGATGAACGACCTGACCTACGGCTCCTACCTTGTGAAGGAAGCCAAGGCTCCCACGGGCTTCTATCCGGATACCAACACCTACGCCTTTTCCATTACCGAGAACGGTGTGACCGTTGTGGTGGAGAATGAAGCCGGAAAGGGATTCATCAACGCCGCCCAGACCGGCAGCGTCCGCATCGAGAAAACCTCTGAGGACGGTGTGCTGAAGGGCTTTACCTTCCGTGTTACCGGCAGCGACATCACCGGGCAGGTGTTCTCCAGAGAGTATGTGACCGATGAAAACGGCGAGATTCACATCGAGGGGCTGCGTGTGGGCGACTATGTGATTTCCGAGGTTGCGAATGAAGCCACCGAGAAATACGAGCTGCCGCCCGATGTGACCGTGACGATTCTGGAGGGCAAAACCACCGTGGCAAAATTCCACAACAAGCTGATTCCCGAAATCCCGGATGTCCCCAAGACCGGCGACAGCACCCATACGGGATTGTGGGCTGCGCTGGCTCTGGCTTCTCTGGCAGGTGCCGGAGTGACCGGCTATCTGGCCTTCCGCAAAAAGAGAAAGGGGGATAAATGATGGAGCCTAAGATGCTGATTGGAATCGGACTTGTCCTGTTCATTGTGGCAGGTCTTGTCTTCCTCCGTTTCAGAAAGAAGAAATAAGAGTTCCTGCAGGGGCGGTACGAAAGTGCCGCCCCTTTTACATACCACAAAGGAGGTGGACCTGGTATGAAAACAAATAGACGAAAGGAGTTTTTGTATGGCCAACATGACGATCCGGCCATTACTGGCTGAAGAACGAAAGTACACCTATGCCCAGAGCCAGCAGCTTACCATGCAGACAGGCAGTATCGGATACCTGCGGGGCGACTTTGGCAGCGACGGGAACAGCTTTTTTACCTCCTGGTTCGACGAGGTGACAAGCAGAAAATCCGAGGCGTTCAAGGAAGAGCTGGATGAGGTAATCAACGCCCTGCGCTTTCAAGAACAGTACGGCGGCTTGCTGAAAAAACGTTCCTCCATGCAAAACTGCGGCAGGAGCCAACCGGACAGTGCCTTTGCGGGCAGCTATACCACGGAGTACGGATTCCGGGTGGATACCAACCAGTTTTCGTATCTTCTGCGATGCAATCCCGCCAAGGGCGACTACAACTTTTATTGCTGGTGCTTTGAAAAGCAATGGCTGAACTGGCACCTTGAGCAGGCGCAAAAGGGCATCCGATTTATAAGCCCCAGCTACAAGGAACTGTTTCGCATCCCGGACGGCGATAAAATCCGCATCACCGAACCGGATGGAACGCACAGGGACTACACCTGCCGGTATATCGACGAGTGCCATGTGGAAATCGGCAGCAGCTTCGACAATCTGTATCACATCTGCCAGTTTGCCGAGCTGATGGAACGTAATCAGAATACGGTGATTCCGCTGCGCTCCTCTCTCCCGAAACGGTGTGTTTCGGTACTGCCCTCCTCCGGGCAGCTCATTGCCATCAAGCAGGGAGAATCAGGGTATCAGCCTTTTCATTCCGAAACCGTTTTGCAGACGGCGGATGAATGGAAAAGCTATGCGGAAATGCTGAACGAGCGATTGGGCGTAACCAAGGCGCAGGAAACTGCCATGCTGGTGGGGTCCATGTTTGGTTGGGCGACGCCTGCGGCAGACCCAAAAAACTATGATGAAAATGGACAGCCCCTTCCCCCGCACAGAAAGGATCGAGGTGACGCAAGATGAAATACCATGTTTCTATCAAGGAGGTCAACATCGGCGGTGTGACCGTGGATGCCCGAACTCCCGAAGAAGCAGCCGAAAAAGCCGAAGTGGAATATTACAACGGCAATGTCTACTGGAAGGACTGTGATATGCAGACCCTCTCCGTCCGGAGAGAAGCCGACCGGGGTGATGCCAGATGAGTGAAGAAAAGCACCTGATTTGGAGCAACTACGATCTGGACTACGAGGACTGGCGTGAGAATTTGGAGGCCGAATATCCCGAGCTTACCGAAGCGGAACGCATAGACCTGATGTACGAAACCAACAACGGTTATCTGGACGACGAGCGTGTGAATCTCAACATTCAGCTTGCCCACCCGATTCTGGTTATTGCCGACCTGGGCTTGTGGTACGGACGCAGAAGCGGATACAAGGAAATCCCAAGTGGCAATATCCGGGACTGCCTGTACTCTGAAATGGATTATTCCACATGGTATGTGGACAGGCTGGGCGATCTGCGCTGCGACGCCGTCCACCACGACGGCACAAACCACTACCTCTACCGCACCTACAAGGATGGAGTCAGCGAAGCCCAAATTGACCGGCTGAAAGAAAAGCTCTACGAAGGGACTGCAACCCAGGCAGATGTTACCCGTATTACACAGCGGCTTGGGGATGAAATCGGCAGGGTCTATGGCTGGGATTTCCCAAAACAGCGTCAGGCTCCGGCAAAGGAACGGTGATAACATGGACAAGCGCACAAGAATCTACGAGTACCTCAAGGAAAATCACCGTGGCAAGGACAGCGCCGTTCACAGCCGGGAGCTGGAACAGCGCTTTTCCATCGACGGGCGGGGGCTGCGGAGAAAAATCAACAGCCTGCGGCAGGCCGGTGTCCCCATTTGCAGCGGAGATACCGGCTACTATTACGCCGATTCCGCCGACGATCTAGACGATACCATAGGACGGCTCAACACTTGGCCCGGCAGATTTCCTCTGCCAGCCTGGGTCTGCTGCGGTCGGCACAAAGCAATGTAAAATCCGTCACCATTGAAATTAAAATCGAGAAGGAGGTGTAAATCTTGCCGAGCAAATATCAGACCACCGTTGCGCTGGCAGCGCTTCAATCCAAGGAAATTACAGCATCTTCGCGAAACTATGCCGCTTTTCTGCATACGGTGGCTAACAACTACAAGTACAGCTTCCCCGAGCAGCTCCTCATCCATGCTCTGAAGCCCAACGCCACCGCCTGTGCTGACATCGACACCTGGAACCGTTTGGGCAGATGGGTCAATCGAGGAACCAAGGGCATCGCTCTTCTGGTGGATACGGACGGTCCTTACAGGCTCCGCTATGTGTTTGATATCTCCGACACCAACAGCCGTGCCGGTCGTAATATCACCCTCTGGAAGCTGGAGGAACGGGATGAAGCGGAAGTAGCCGAGGCTCTGGAAAACAGCTTCGGAGCCATCGACCGAAATCAGTCCTTTACGGATTTCCTCAACGGTATTGCCGAAACGGTGGTGGATGACAACCTGCCCGACTATCTGGCAGACCTGAACCGGGTGAAGCAGGACAGTCTTCTGGAAGAGCTGGACGACCTCAATACCGAGATGTGGCTGAAATCCACGCTCCGGGCCAGCGTCGCCTATGTGCTTCTGGTTCGTTGTGGGTTCAATCCCATGGATGAAGTCAGCCTTGAGGATTTCATCCATGTCCGGGATTTTAACACCCCGGAAACCGTTTCTATCCTCGGCACCGCCACCAGCGATATTTCCGAAATGGTGCTGCGTGAGATTGGCGAAACGGTGAAATCCCTTCGTCGGGAAGAACGAGATCGCACATTTGCAGAGAACAAGCAAAGTGGTTATCATAATGGCAGAAATCAAAACACAGAAAGGAGCCTTGACCATGGAACTGACCTATACAATGCAGGGCGATTATCTGCTCCCGAACCTCATCGCACCGGAGAGCCCGAAGATTGGCAAGTTTGGAATGCTGCGGCGCAGATACCTGCAGAACCACAAGAAGAGCCTCTACAGCGGGATGCTGTTGTCGGGCAAGCTGAACAGCCATCTGGAGGAGATCGACCGGCAGGCGAACAGGATGTTAGAGAACCTGATTCAGCAGCAGAGCCGGACGCTGGGCGTGACCGAGAGCCTGAAAGCGTCGAATCAGATGCAGTGGGTGCAGATGATGAACAATATCAAAGCGAGCGCCGAGGAAACAGTCCTGACGGAGCTGATCTACAGCTAAACGAAGCTGTTTCGCTGGAGCCCAGCGGTCGTGACGGTAACTACACATGGGATGTGGATTACTACCACCACGATGAGGAAAAGAACGAGCTGCTTCGCACCTGCGAGGCACTGAAAGACCACAGAACAGAAATTGCCGCATTCTTTGCAGACCATCCGGATCGCAAGGATTGCGGCAATTTTGTTAGGAGCTTCTTCAATAACACCTTCACCGAGCAGATTTTGAGCAACGGCGAACGAGCCGGATATCGTGCCTATTCCGATACCTTCCACATCTGGCGGGGCTCGTATCTTTCCAGAACCCATGAGGTATATATGCCCTGGAGCAATGTGGCCAGACATATTGAAGGCATGCTTCTCCTTGACCAATGGCTTGCTCCCGGCGGAGGCTTACTGCCAAGCGTTGACGAGCAGCTCTCTACCATTGATGCCGCTCAGGAAAAGAGTGAAAAGTTTGTTCTGCCGCAGGCGGCGATTGACTATGTGCTTGCCGGTGGCAGCGGCGTATCCCAGGGAAAGTTCCGCATCTATGAGCAGTTTCAGCTTGGACAGACCCCGAAAGAGAACATTGAGTTTCTGAAAAAAGAATACGGCTGGGGCGGTCATTCCGACGCCATTCCCGGCAGTGGGTATTGGGAGCAGCATGACGGAAAAGGCATTCTGATTTCCCGCACAGGCTTCAGCACAGATCCGAAAAACAACTATCTGATTCGCTGGACTGCCGCCGAAAAGCGCATCCGGGAGCTTATCCAAGCTGACCGTTACTTGACACTGGCTGAAAAAAGAGAGTATCCCAACTACCGGCGCAACAAGGCTCTGCGTGAGGAACGAACCAAAATTGCCGAGGAATTCCGATCCGTCGCTTACGATTATAATGACTTTCAGGAGCAGCTTGGCAATCAAGGCGCAAAGCTCAATATGTATGTTCTGAGCAACTGTGCTTCCGAGTTCGCCGCCGGCGGCAAAACCACCTACACGCTATCTTCGGATAACTTCATCCTGCCCTTGATGCGGGAAGCCCTGCACACCGTTATCGCAGAGAAAACACATCTGACCGAGCGTTGCGAGGCGCTTTTGGTACAGCTTAGCAGCGACTTGGCAAAACCGATGGAGCCGACCTATGACGAGCTGAATCCGCCGCCCCCGGTTCCCAAGGAATATCGGCTTTCTCTCGGCAACGAGGTATATATCGGTGACCAGAAATTTGAGGTACTTTCCCTTGGCGAGGAGGAAGTGGCTCTGTACGACCCATCCTTCCCGCTGTTCAACAAGAGCTATCCCACAGCAGAGTTCTATGACCTGCTGAAAGAAAGCCCTCTCAACGATGAGTACCTGCATGAGGTTGAAGCACCGACAGAACCGATGACGAATGAACCGGTAGAAGCTGTGCAGTTGGAAGACTCGCCCGCCGAAACCGAGCCGACAGAAACTGTACTGCTGGAAGAAGCGCCAGTTGAAACCAAGTCGGCACTTCCAGTACAGGAAGAAACCGCACCGGAACAACCCGCTGAAACAATGCTGGAACCACCCAAGGCAAAACCCAGACCACGGCAGAAAGCAGCCCTGCTACTGCCGGAAATACCGGACAGCCAGCGGCACAGCTTCACCATTACCGATGATGATTTGGGTGTCGGCACTCCCTCCCAGCGATTTGAGAACAATGTTTCTGCCATCCGAATGCTTCAACTGCTGGAACAGGAACAGCGGCTTGCCACACCAGAAGAACAGCAGGTGCTCTCCCGTTATGTCGGTTGGGGCGGCTTGGCGGATTGCTTCGACGAGCGCAGCAGCCACTATCCGGAACTGAAAATCCTACTCACCGAGGATGAATATGCAGCCGCCAGAGAATCTACTCTGACGGCTTTTTACACGCCTCCGGTGGTCATCCGTTCCATGTACAAGGCTCTGGAAAATATGAACGTCCGTGTGGGCAACATTCTGGAACCCTCCTGCGGCGTCGGCAACTTCCTTGGTATGCTGCCGGACAGTATGGACGGCTCCAAGCTCTACGGTATCGAGTTGGACAGCATCTCCGGGCGCATCGCCCAGCAGCTGTACCAGAAATCCTCCATTGCGGTGCAGGGCTTTGAAACCACCCAGCTTCCCGACAGCTTCTTTGACTGTGCCATCGGCAATGTCCCCTTCGGGCAGTTCAAGCTATCCGACCGCCAGTACGACAAGCACAATTTCCTCATTCACGATTATTTCTTTGCCCGCACTCTGGATAAGGTACGCCCCGGTGGCATCATCGCCTTTGTTACCTCCAAGGGAACGATGGACAAGGAAAATCCCCATGTCCGCAAATATATCGCGCAGAGGGCATATCTTCTGGGAGCCATCCGCCTGCCGAACGATACCTTCAAGGGTGCCGCAGGAACGGAAGTTACCTCGGATATTCTGTTTCTTCAAAAGCGTGACCGTATGGTGGACATCGAACCGGAGTGGGTACACCTCGGCACGGACGAAAACGGGCTGAAAATAAACCAATATTTCATCGACAACCCGGATATGGTTCTGGGGCAGATGAAGGAAATCAGCGGCCCCTTTGGTCCCGAAACCGCCTGCGTCCCCTATGAAGGACAGAAACTGGCAGCTCTGCTGAATGGGGCCATTCAGAACATCCATGCGGAAATCACCGACTATGAGGTGGAGGATTTGTCGGACGATGAAGACCTCTCCATCCCGGCAGACCCAAATGTCCGCAACTTCAGCTATGCTCTCGTGGACGGTCAGCTCTACTACCGGGAAAACAGCCGCATAAACCCCGTGGATGCTTCCGCTACTGCCAAGAGCCGCATCAAGGGCATGATCGCCATCCGGGACTGCGTCCGACTGCTGATCGAATATCAGACCGAGGACTATCCGGAAACCATGATTCAGGCGGAGCAGGAAAAGCTGAACAGTCTTTATGACACATTCAGCAAGCAGTACGGCCTCATCAATTCCAGGGCCAACACCTCCGCCTTCAATGCGGACAGTTCCTACTTTCTGTTGAGTTCCCTGGAGGTTCTGGACGACGAGGGACGCTTTGTCCGCAAGGCGGATATGTTCACCAAGCGCACCATCAAACAAAAGGTGGTCGTGACCAACGTGGACACCGCATCGGAGGCTCTGGCACTATCTCTGGCTGAAAAAGCAAGTGTGGATATGCCTTATATGATGGAGCTGACCGGAAAGACGGAGGAGCAGCTCTGCAAGGATTTGCAGGGCGTTATCTTTCTGAACCCCGACTATATCATGGAAAGCCAGACAAGGGTGAAATATCTTCCCGCAGACGAATATCTCTCCGGCAATGTCCGTGAGAAACTCACCCAGATCAAGCCGCTTGCAGAGCTGCACCCGGAGGACTTCGCTTCTCATGTGCAGGCGCTGGAAGCCGTGCAGCCGGTAGATCTGACTGCCAGTGAAATCTCCGTCCGTCTGGGAGCTACTTGGCTCCCCACCGATGTGGTGGAGAAATTCATGTTCGACCTGTTCGATACGCCCCGTTACTGCCAGTGGAACATCCATGCCCACTATTCGGACTACACCGGCGAGTGGAACATCGAGGGCAAATCCTACGACCGCAGCAACATCAAGGCGCACAACACCTACGGTACCGCCAAAATCAACGGCTACAAAATCATCGAGGAAACACTGAACCTCCGGGATGTGCGCATCTTCGACTATGTGGAGGATGACAGCGGTCGCAGAGTGCCGGTGCTGAACAAAAAGGAAACCGCCATTGCCCAGGGCAAGCAGGAGCTTATCAAGTCCGCCTTTGCCGATTGGATTTGGCAGGACCCCGCTCGCCGGGAACGGCTGTGCAGGCTCTACAACGAGAAGTTCAATTCTATCCGCCCCCGTGAATACGACGGCAGTCACTTGAACTTTGTGGGCATCAACCCGGAAATCACCCTCCGGCCTCATCAGGTCAATGCCATCGCCCACATCATGTACGGCGGAAACACCCTCCTTGCCCATGTCGTGGGGGCCGGGAAAACCTTCGAGATGGTCGCCGCCGCTATGGAGAGCAAGCGGCTGGGGCTTTGCCAAAAATCGCTCTTTGTGGTTCCCAACCACCTGACGGAACAGTGGGCGGCAGAGTTTTTACAGCTCTATCCGTCCGCCAACATTCTGGTGGCTACCCGCAAGGACTTTGAGGCCAAGAACCGCAAGCGCTTCTGCGGCAGAATCTCTACAGGAGACTACGACGCCATCATCATCGGTCACTCTCAGTTTGAGAAAATAACCATGTCGCTGGAACGCCAGAGAGCCTTGCTGGAACAGCAAATGCAGGAGATCATCGGGGGCATCGCAGAAGCAAAACGAAATCGAGGTGATAATTTCACGGTCAAGCAGCTTGAAAAAAGCAAAAAGAGCATCAAGGCGAAGCTGGACAAGCTGAATGACCAGACAAGGAAAGATGATGTTGTGACCTTCGAGGAGCTGGGTGTGGACCGAATCTTCATTGATGAAGCCCACTATTATAAGAACCTCGCCGCATTTTCCAAGATGCGCAATGTGGGCGGCATCAGCCAGACGGAGGCGCAGAAATCCAGCGACCTGTATATGAAGTGCCGCTACCTGGACGAGCTTACCGGCGGGCGTGGCGTTATCTTTGCCACCGGCACACCCATTTCCAACTCTATGGTGGAGATGTACACCATGCAGAAGTACCTGCAATACGGTACGCTCAAAAGAAATAATCTGCTGCACTTTGATGCCTGGGCATCCACCTTCGGAGAAACCGTCACCGCCATCGAGCTGGCCCCGGAGGGCAGCGGCTACCGTTCCAAGACCCGCTTCGCACGGTTTTACAATTTGCCGGAGCTGGTGGCTATGTTCAAGGAAACCGCCGACATCCAGACGGCGGATATGCTGCAGCTTCCGGTTCCCAACGCCAAGTATCATCATGTGATTCTTAAACCCTCCGAAATGCAGAAGGAGATGGTGGCATCTCTCTCCGAAAGAGCCGAGCGTGTCCGCAATAAGATGGTGGACAGCAACGTAGACAATATGCTGCTCATCACCAACGACGGCAGAAAGCTGGCACTTGACCAGCGGCTCATGAACGACGGCCTCCCGGACAGCGAAACAAGTAAGGTGCGAGCCTGCGCCGACAATGTCTTTGCCATCTGGCAGAGAACGGCGGACAAATGCTCCACCCAAATGGTTTTTTGCGACCTGTCCACACCTCACGGGGACGGCAAGTTCAATGTCTACGATGACCTTCGGGATAAGCTCATTGCCATGGGCATTCCCGCCGAGGAAATTGCCTATATCCACAACGCCGGCACCGAGGCACAGAAAAAAGAGATGTTCGGCAAGGTTCGTTCCGGGCAGATTCGTGTGCTTATCGGCTCCACACAAAAGATGGGAGCAGGAACCAATGTGCAGCAGAAGCTCATCGCCTTGCACCATATGGATTGTCCCTGGCGACCGAGTGACCTGCAGCAGCGGGAAGGCCGTATCATCCGTCAGGGCAACGAAAATCCAGAGGTGGAAATCTACACCTATGTGACGGAGAACACCTTCGACAGCTATCTGTATCAGCTGGTGGAGTCCAAGCAGCGGTTTATCGGTCAGATTATGACCAGTAAATCGCCTGTCCGCTCTGCCGAGGACATCGACGAAACGGCACTCAGCTATGCGGAAATCAAGGCGCTTTGCACCGGTAATCCCTATATCAAGGAGAAGATGGATTTGGACATTGAGATTCAGCGGCTGCGGCTCCTGAAAGCCAACCACACGAGCCAGCGGTATGCCCTGGAGGATAAGGTCATCATGGAATTTCCGCAGATGATTTGCTCTCTGGAACAGCGTATTGCAGGCTATACTGCCGATATGGAGCTGGCGGCAAAGCAAACCCAGCCGGATGCAGATGGCTTTTCGCCTATGGTGGTGGAAGGAATCACCCACACCGAGAAAAAGGCGGCGGGCTCTGCCATTCTTGCCGCTTGCAAGGCCATGACCAGTCCCGACCCGATCCCGCTGGGTAGCTACCGTGGCTTTGATATGGAGTTGTCCTTTGACAGCTTTGCAAGGGAATACAAAATCACGCTGATCGGGCAGCTTCGCCATACGACCTCCCTTGGTTCTGATATTTTCGGCAATGTCCTGCGACTGGATAACCTGATCGGAGGCTTCGAGGAACGCCGCACAGCCTGTACCGAGCAGCTGGCACACACCCGGCAGCAGTTGGAAAGCGCCAAGCTGGAAATTCAAAAGCCGTTCCCGCAGGAGGATGCCCTGAAAGAAAAATCCGCACGGCTGGATGAGCTGAATATCCTGCTGAATCTCGATAAACGGGAAAACGAAATCGTCGATGGAGAGCGCAGCGAGGAGGAGCCCGAAGGCCGAAGCACCCGTGATATGGAACGATAGGAACTTGCAGCCGCCTGTACCGCAGGCGGCTGTTTCTGTGAAAGGATGTGAATAAAATGACCAATGAAGAACTGAATACCGCCCTGTATCAGAAGATGTTTGCCGAGCAGGAGGAGTTCAAGGCGTATCTTCTGACTTTGACGCCAGCCGAGGTTTTGGAGCACGCCTATGAATACACGACCCGGGAGGATCTGCTGCTTTCGCTGGAATACAACGATCTCAGCGATAAACAGGCCAAGGCTCTTTTGAAGTCGCCCTGCCCGCTGGGGGATGTGTTCAAGAAGTGGGAAAGCTGGGAAACCGGTCATATGCAGGATATTTGGAACGCCGTGGAGAGCCGTGCAAACGATGTGATCCGTGCGGTTTTCAAGGCAGCACAACGGGAAGGACGGTGAGAACATGGCATATTTCCCGGCAGAGGATATTGCACGGGCGAAGCAGGTGGATTTGCTGACCTATCTGCAAACCTGTGACCCCCAGCAGCTTGTGAAGTTGTCCGGCTCCACCTACTGCACCAAAGAGCACGATTCTCTCAAAATCAGCAACGGCAAATGGCACTGGTTCTCCCGTGGTATCGGCGGCAAGACGGCTCTGGACTATCTCATCAAGGTGCAGGATTACAGCTTCGTCGAGGCTGTAGAAGCGATTCTCGGTCAGCGGGCTATGGCGGTGCCAATGCCTGTTCCCAAAGAAAAGGTGCGGACGCTGCTCCTGCCAGAAGCCAATGAAAGCACCCGGCGGGTACAGGACTATCTGAGAAGTCGTGGCATTCATCCGGTCATCATCCAGTATTGCCTGCAAAACAGGACGCTGTATGAATCCAGGGATTACCACAACGCCGTCTTTGTGGGATACGATATGAACGGTGTTCCCAGATATGCCGCCCTCCGAGGAACCGCAGGTGCCTACAAGGGCGAGGCTATCGGCAGCGACAAACGGTTTTCCTTTTCTATTGCAGAAAATCCGGAAGCGACCGAGCTTCATGTGTTTGAATCTGCTATCGACGCCATGAGCCACGCCACCCTGCGGCTGTTTGAGGGCGGCGCATGGCGGGAGGAGGCGCTTCTCTCTCTCGCCGGTGTGTTTTTGACCAAACGGGAAGCCGTTGTCCCCGTGGCTCTGGCACAGTTTCTGGAGGATCACCCCAAAATCAAAACCCTGCGGCTCCATCTGGACAACGATAAAATCGGTCGAGGGGCTGTGCAGGGAATCGTGGACGGACTGAAAGGCCGCTATGCGATATACGACGAGCCGCCCGCACGGGGCAAGGATGTGAACGAAATGCTCATGCTGCGTGTGGGTTTACTCAAACGAAAGGAGATTGCAAGATGATTGCGTACAAACTCTATCAGGTCAATTCGGAGCGTGATACGAACGGTGTCATGTTCCTTAGCTTTGACAGCCTGCCCAAATTTCAGGGCAGCGACAAAATCGACAGCACCATTTATGACATGGCCTATGAGGGACAGGAAGCTGCTTTCTCTCTGGAAGCGATTTACACCAGACTGAATACAGACCACCCCGAGGACTACCGATGCCGTTCCATGTCCAAGTCGGATGTGGTTGAGGTGGTGGAATCCGATGCGGTGAAACCGGGCTTCTACTACTGCGACAGCTTTGGCTTTCAGGAGGTGAATTTCTCTCCCGAGCTGACGCAGGAGTTCCGTGAAAAGAATATCCGGGTGGTATATCTGGAACTGGGCAAACAGGCCAGAATCGTCGAACTGGACAGCAGCCTTGCGGGACTGCAAAAAGCAGTCGGCGGCGATATTGAGGCTGTTTATCCCTTTGAGGATACGGTTTGTATCGTCTGCAACGAGGAAGGCAAAATCAACGGTCTGCCTCTGAACCGAGCAATTCGGGCAGAGCCGGAGGAAAAGGAAATGTCCTATGGTGAGCTGTGTAATTTCTTCCGAACGGTGGAACGCAGCGGCACCGGGCAACACGCAAAGGGTTATATTGTGTTCACCGAGGACAGCTTCAAGGAGCCCTACCCCGTGGAATCCCGCACCTATGTGGTGTCCAGCGACAACAAGGCGTTCCGCCCCAACATGGGCGGCTACTCCATCTACGGAGCGGCGATTGACGGCAGCGACCCCTGTGTGCGGCTGGAACAGTATATCGACCAGGAGTACGGCGGCGAGGACGGATGGAAAATCGAACGCTGCTATGTGAAGGAACCCGCCAGAGAGATCATCGACATCATCGCCGGACCCTGCTTTATCTGCGATTGCAGCGGCGAGAACTTCGGAAGCCTCTCCCCGGAGCAGCAAAAAAAGTATATGGAGATGTTCAAGAACCCGGAGCGTTTTGCCAGCATTAACGGTGAAATCATTGCCGTGCCTTATCTACCTACCAAGAAAGACCAGGAACGATAAATCAGGAGGATTTGAATATGAAGGAATTTGCAGTAACTATGAAAACCGTCGCTCAGCGTGGGTTTTCCATTCGTGCCGAATCCCGTGAGGAAGCAAACCACAAGCTCTGGGAAATCTTCGGCATCAGCGATGCGCTGGAGCGGATCATCCCCGACACCGAGGAGGTATCCTTTGACCTCAGAGAGATTTGCGACGACGAATGCGAGCTTGACGAGGAGGACAATGAGAGTGTGTTTTTCTGCCCGCATTGCTGTGCCGAAGCAGACGCTTCCGGCGTTGATGGTGTGCAGAGGTTGCTCCACGATCTGGCTATGCACACCGAGGCTTAATCATGTCGCTGGGGAAACGAATCCGTAAGGTCAGAACCTTTCGGGAGCTTACGCAGTGTGAGTTGGGTGAGCTCATGGGTTGGGACAAAAACGAAGATGTCAGAATTGCTCAGTACGAAACCGGGAAGCGCAGCCCGAAGCTGCCTGCACAAATCGGTTTGGCTGACGCTTTGGATATAAGCCCTGCTGCCTTGACCGCCTGTGTTGGAACTACCGCCGTTGACTTCATGGAAAGCCTTTTATGGATCGAGGAGTTCGCCGGTGACGATGTCATCCGAGCGTGTATCGAGGAATGGCAGGAGATGAAAAACAAGCTCCATTGGGGTGAGATTTCTGAGGAGGAATATTTCGAGTGGAAGCTCCGCTGGACCGAACCTCGAAAAGACAGCGATTTTCAGAAGGAACAATGAGCCATGCCACCATGCGTGGCATTGTCTCCGCAAGCAACGAATTGGCTTGCGCAATTCAGGCTTGTCCGGGGCTTTGCGCCCCTGAAACCCCGCAGAGAAAGGATGAATCAAATTATGAGAAAAAGAAATTGCAGAGTGGAAATCTATTTTGACCGCAACGAGCTGGAAGCCCTCACCAAGAAAGTCCGTAAGTCCGGGCTTTCCCGAGAGGGCTACTGCCGCCGTGTGCTGAATGATTCCGAAGTCAGGGAAGCACCCTCTGCCGATGTACCGATGCTGATCCGTGAGGTTCGCAGAGTGGGCATCAATATTGAGCAAATTCTGAAGGTTGCCAACACGAAGGGACTGTTGGATGTCCCGAAGCTGCGTAAGGCACTGGAAGAAAATCAAGCCGTGGAGCGTATGATCGCAGAAGCATATACGCTTAGGTCGTAAACATGGCTGTTACCTCCATCTGGCCCATTAAAGGGCAGTTTAACAAAATTATTACCTATGTGCGTAACCCGGAAAAAACAACAGAACAAGTTCTGCCGGATATGACTGCCCTTCACGCTATCAACGATGTGGTGGAATACACTACGGACGAGGTCAAGACGGAGCAGCGAAGCTATGTGAGCTGTATCGAGTGTACTGAAGAAACTGCCGCTCAGAAGTTCCTCCAAACCAAGCGGTTCTGGGGCAAGGAGGATGGCAGGGTCTGCTATCACGGATACCAGTCCTTCCGGGAAGGCGAGGTCACAGCGGAGCAGGCACACCAGATTGGTGTCGCTCTTGCTCAAGAATTGTGGGGAGATCGGTTTGAAGTCGTGGTTGCTACGCATTGCAATACAAACCACTATCACAACCATTTTGTGATAAATTCGGTTTCCTTTATGGATGGCTACAAGTTCTATAATTCCCGTGAGGACTACCGGCGTATGCGTGAGGTTTCCGACCGCCTTTGTCGGGAGGCAAAGCTGTCCGTCATCGAAAATCCCGCCTCCAAATCCAAGCACTACGGAGAGTGGCGAGCTGAGAAAAACGGCAAGCCGACCCGCCGTGGTACAATCCGGGAGGACATCGACAGGGCGATTGCCTCCTCTACCACCGAGCAGGGCTTCATCCAGACCATGACGGAGATGGGTTATGAATTTAAGACCCGTGGCGAAAACGGTCAGCGGCTGAAATACCCTGCCCTGAAACCGCCCAATGCAAAGGGCTTTTTCCGCTTTCACTGTCTGGGCGAGGGCTACAGTCTGGACGAGGTCATCGACCGCATCTACGACAATGTACGAAAGAAGCAGCCTTTCCCCGAAGCGGAAAAGGAAGCTGCCACAAGGCTCCGGCAGGAAATGCGTTCTCATCCCCGGATGAAACGCAACGGACTGGAAGCAATCTATTTCCGCTATTGCTATGAGCTGCATATCGTCATGAGGCATCCGGCATCCGTAAAGCGGGTGTCTTTTTTATTGCGCGAGGATGTTTCCAAGCTGGACAGGTATATCGCCCAGACCCGGCTTCTGGGGCGGGAGCAGATTGACACAGGAGAACAGCTCCAATCCTTCCAGATCTCTCTGGAGGAAAAGTTGCAGGAGCTTTCCGGAAAACGAAATGAGCTTCGCAACCGCTTAAAGGTTACTGCCAGAGCCGGGGATGCAGATGCAATCGCTTCTCTGAAAGCACAGATTTCCGAAATCTCCAAACAGATGAAAACGGCACGAAGGGAGGTGATGCTGTGTAAGGACATTTTAGAGCGTTCCGGGCAGGTAGAAGCCAACCTGGAACAGATTGACCACGAAATTGAAGGAAAGGAGAACACAAACGATGAACACATCCGCAGAAGCAGCAGATCAGGTCGTGAGGATGACCCTAAACGGCGTTGAGGTTGCTGCGAAAATTACCGGAGCCGGGGCAAAGGAGCTGGCGCTTCTGCTCTACGCCATTCTGAAGGATCAGAAAAAAACGAAAGGCAAAACCCGTCTTTCCGGTATGCTCCGCTCCGGGAAGGAACTGAAGGTTTTTGCCGTAAAGGATACCGACCTTCAGAAGTTTTGTACCGAAGCCAAGAAGTACGGCGTTCTGTACTGCGTCCTGAAGGACAGGGACGCTACCGACGGCATTACCGACATTATGGTTCGTGCTGAGGATGCTTCCAAGATCAACCGTATCTTTGAACGCTTCAATCTGGCTACCGTGGACATGGGCGCTGTGAAGGGCGAGATCCAGCGGGCAAGAGAAGCTCCCACGGAGGAAATGCCTGTGCCGGAGCGAAACGGCGGAGAAAGGACTGCCGACGCCGCATTCGTGGACCGGCTTTTACAGCAGCCTCCCAATAAGGAGGAAGCGCAGACCCAAAACCCCACCGAAGGCCGGGTTGCGAAGTCCCGTCAGTCCGAGCCTACCTCAAAGCCCAAAGAGAAAGCCGCAAAGGGTATCTCTGATGCAGTAGAGCCCACCCGCCCTTCCGTGCGAAAGGAGCTGAGTGAGATTCGAGCCGAGCAGAGACAGACTGCCGCCGCCTCCAAGCCTGAGCATTCCAAGCAGCAGTATCCGCAGCACAGGGAACCGCCCAGGAAACCGAAAAAGCATAAGGGAAAGGAGAGATAATCTATGGCGAATTTTGATGACATCATCAGCAGCAAGCCTACCCAAGACCCCAAACAGAGCTTTACTTCGTTTGACAAGGACGAATGGGCAGCTAAGAAAAAGCAGGAACGGGAGGATGCCTACGCACTCATTGATTCCACCGCCGAGCGAATGGCGGGTGACGGCAAGCTGTTCCAGACCTATCTGGATGTGCAGAGCCGCTTCGACCGCTACTCCGTAAGCAACGCCCTTCTCATTGCGGCGCAGAAGCCGGATGCGGTGAAGCTGGCAGATTTTCAGACGTGGAAGAAAGCGAATGTCTATATCAAGAAAGGCGAAAGCGGCATTACCACGCTGGAACCCGGCAAGGAATATACCCGTTCCGATGGTTCAACCGGGGTATCCTACAACGCCAAAAGGATGTTTGACATTACCCAGACTACCTCCCGGCAGCAGCCGATCCAGACCGTATCCCACGACCCGAGGCTGCTCCTGCAGGCGCTGATCTACAATGCTCCCTGTGAGATTGAGATCAGCGACCGCCTTTCCGACAATGTGGGAGCGGTCTATCAGCCGCAGGAGAAGAAAATCCTCGTGCGTCAGGGCATGGATGCTCCGGACATCTTCCGCAGCATTGCCCAGGAGCTTGCCCATGTTCACATGGACAAGGGGAATTATAATCGTTCTGAGTGTGCGTTCCCGGCCTATTGTGCAGCCTATATGCTCTGCAAACGCTACGGCGTATCGGTCAGCACCTTCCGTTTTGACAGGCTCCCGGAATCGCTGGCTCACATGGATGCCAAGGCTCTCCGCAGTCAGCTAGGGCAAATCCGGGATGTGGTGGGCGATATGTCCGCCAATATGTCCCGTGTTCTGGAACCCCGGCAGCGGGAACAGAAAAACCGCGGCGGCGATGCCCGTTAAGGAGGAAGCAATATGGCAGAAGAAAAACGAGTCGTGACGATCACGGACTATGAGCAGCGGCTTCTGGTTCGTGGGATGAACGACTTCCGCAACGATCTGATTCAGGAGGGAAAGCCTACGGAGGATGTGGACGAGGTGCTTCTGAAGGTCATTGATGCCCCGGCAAAAAAGGGAAAGCGATGGTCCGGTCGTGAGGCAAGATAAGTTTTCCCAGTCCCGTTTGATTTTGTATGCCTGCGGTACAATTCCGGTTGTTTGGATAGCCCTGCTTCTGGCTCCTTACTTTGGAGAGGGACTTCCGGGGCTGATTGCCAATGCGAGAGCGGCGTTCGATGCGCCGTTTCATATCGTATGGTGTGAGGACAGTTTACGGACTGTCCTTATTTTCATGCTCATCTACGGCATCGCCATCGGGGTATATCTCTCCACAGACCGGAATTACAGGCGGCGTGAGGAACACGGCTCGGCAAAATGGGGCGTACCGAGCGTTGTGAACAAGAAATACGCCAGCAAAGTCAAAACGGAAAACAAGATTCTGACCCAGAATGTAGCCATTGGTCTTGACGGCAGAAAGCACCGCAGAAATCTCAATATTCTTTGCTGCGGCGGCTCCGGTGCAGGCAAGACACGCTTCTTTGCGAAGGACAACATCATGAACTGCAATACCAGCTTTGTGGTGCTGGACCCCAAAGGAGAATTGCTTCGTGACACCGGAAACCTGCTGAATGCCAAAGGCTATGAAATCAAGGTCATCGACCTGATCAACATGGAGCGCAGCCATTGCTATAACCCATTCGTCTATCTGCGAAATGACAATGACATCCAGCGACTGGTGACAAACCTCTTTAAGAACACCACGCCCAAGGGCTCTCAGAGCCAGGACCCCTTCTGGGATCAGGCGGCAACTATGCTGCTTCTGGCGCTGGTGTTCTATCTCCACTACGAAGCCCCCGCCGACGAGCAGAACTTCTCTATGGTCATGGAGATGATCCGGGCCGGTGAGGTGCGGGAGGATGATGAGAATTACCAGTCCCCGCTGGATGAGCTGTTCGACCGGCTGGAACGGCGCAACCCGGAGCATATTGCCTTGAAATACTACCGCAGCTATCACTCCGGCAGCGCCAAGACTTTGAAATCCATTCAGATCACGCTGATTTCCCGACTGGAGAAGTTCAATCTGAGTTCTCTTGCCGGTATCACTCAGAACGACGAGATGGAGCTTTGGAGCCTTGGCGAAAAGAAAACCGCCGTGTTCGGTGTCATACCGGATAACGACAGCAGCTTCAATTTCATTATCGGTATGCTTTATACCCAATTGTTCCAGCAGCTCTACTATCAGGCCGATGTGGTTCACGGTGGGCGGCTTCCCGTCCATGTCCACTTTGTTATGGACGAATTTGCGAATGTGGCTCTGCCCGATGAATTTGACAAGCTGCTTGCCACCATGCGTTCCCGTGAGATCTCCGTCAGCATTATCATTCAGAACCTGGCTCAGCTCAAGGCGCTGTTTGAAAAGCAATGGGAGAGCATCGTCGGCAACTGCGATTCTTTTCTCTATCTGGGCGGCAATGAGCAATCTACCCACGAGTATGTTTCCAAGCTCCTGGGCAAGGAAACCATCGATACGAACACCTACGGTCAGTCCCGTGGGCGAAACGGCAGCTACTCTACCAACTGGCAGTTGGCAGGCCGTGAGCTGATGACCCCGGACGAAGTGCGTATGCTGGATAACCGTTACGCACTTCTTTTTATTCGAGGCGAGCGACCGATCATGGACTTCAAGTACGACATCATGAAGCACCCAAATCTGACGCTGACCACAGACGGCGGGGCTCCTGCCTATATCCACGGCGAGGATACCCGCAGCTACGCAAGCATCTCATTCGACCCGGCTCTTCTTGAAGAAGCCGCTGAGTTTGCCGGTGCGGAAACCAAATTTGAGCTTCTCTCCGAGGAGGAGCTTGAAGAATATTTTAGTAATATGGAGGACTAAACACATGAAAAACATTATCAAGCGCAACAAGGAAAAGAAGAACACCCAGAAGCTGCCCATGCCCGAAAAGGTCAAGAGGGGCTTCCGCTGCTATACCGCAGCCGTCCTGTCTCTGACGCTTCTGCTGGGGCTGTCCGTTACGGCCTTTGCCGCAACCGGCGATCCCCTCACCGTGGTCAACAACCTGTCCACCTTCATCTTCGGGCTGATCCGTGCAGTCGGCCTCATCCTGCTGGGCTGGGGCATCGTTCAGGTCGGTCTGTCCCTGCAATCCCACGACCCGTCCCAGCGTTCCAACGGCTTCCTGACCCTCGCAGGCGGTATTGTCATCACCTTTGCCAAGGAAATCCTGGACCTCATCATCGCCTGATTTATCCGCACACAAAGGGGGCAGGCCCACATGAGCCTGCCCCCGGAAGGAGGTGCTTGCGTTGTCGGATAACTGGGTCGTCCAAAACCTACAAAATGCTTTGGATACCTGGAACGGTAAACTAAGCGAAATCTGGACCTTGATCACGCAGTCGCCCGAGACCTTCAAGGGCGGTGCGATCTGGTCTGTTGTTGTCAGCATCCACGGTGCGCTGCAGGCCATCGGCTACGCACTTCTGGTGCTGTTTTTTGTGATTGGCATGGTAAAAACCTGCGGCTCTTTTGCAGAGGTGAAAAAGCCGGAACACGCTGTCAAGCTGTTCGTGCGGTTTGCTTTGGCCAAGGGTGTTATCACCTACGGCATGGAGTTGATGCTGGCTCTGCTCAGTATTATCCAGGGCGTAATCTCTACCATCATGAACGCCGCTGGCTTCGGTACCCCGCAGAGTACGGTTCTCCCAACGGAGATCGTCACCGCCATTGAGAGCTGCGGCTTCTTTGAAAGCATCCCGCTCTGGGCTATCACCCTGATCGGCGGACTGTTTGTGTGGGTGCTATCCTTTATTATGATTCTCAGCGTGTACGGACGCTTCTTCCGAATGTATATGTACACCGCTACCGCCCCCATTCCGCTGTCCACCTTTGCAGGAGAACCCAGCCAGAGCGTGGGCGTGAGCTTTCTGAAAAGCTATGCGGCGGTCTGTCTGGAGGGAGCCATCATCGTGCTGGCCTGTATCATTTTCTCCGTATTTGCGGCTTCGCCCCCGGTGGTGGACCCGAACGCAGCGGCGGCGAGTATGGTCTGGAGCTATATTGGTGAGCTGATTTTCAATATGCTCGTTCTGGTAGGAGCCGTCAAAATGGCTGACCGTGTGGTTCGGGAAATGATGGGTCTGTAAAAAACAGCACCGGCTTACCGACCGGTGCTGTAATATACGGGCTGACCCGTTCTGGGGTCTATTAAGCTGCCGCTTTCATCGAAGGTGATGCTGTCCAGCGGAACGCCCTGTGCTCTGGCCTGACGAATCTGCCAGAGAATATCTTCTTCTGCAAAGCGAGCCTGCTTTCTTTGGCGGATGGCTTTCACCAGAGAAAAGAGCCAGGACACCACCACGATGCCAAGCAGCAGGTACAAGCCGGTCATAACCAGACCTTCGTGGAGCGTGACCCAATCGGAAAACAATGTACTGACTGCCGCAATCAGGAGATACCAGATTGGAAGCGTCAGCCGCAGCTTTCCGGAAACCTTGAAAATCAAGGACAGCAGGGTCAAGCCTGCGGATACGGACAAGGTCAAAATCATCATTGTCATAATCGTTCACCTCTTTCGTTTTTTCGCCTTCATTATAGCAGGCAGGATCACAAAGGGGAAATGTGCAAATCAAAGGAGGGACACATTTGGAAGTAAAAATCAACCGGGAGATTCGGGACTACACCGAATCCATGTTTTTCGGACTGTCCATGCGGCAGTCCTTTTTTGCGCTCGCAGCGGTTGTCGTTGCGGTGGTGCTGTACTTTGTGCTGAAGCCCATCGTCGGCGCTGAAACCGTCAGCTGGATGTGCATTCTGGGAGCGGCTCCGTTCGCCGCTATGGGGTTCGTCACCTATCACGGGATGACTGCCGAGCAATTCTTTTGGGCGTGGCTTCGCTCCGAGCTGCTGGAGCCAAAGGAGCTTGTTTACCGTCCCAACAATATTTACTTTGAAGCTCTGAAGGACGGCATTGCAGAGCGTGAAAAGGAGGCTTACAAAAATCATGCTTAAAACGATCCGAAGACTGATTCGTCAGGAAAAGGAAAAGTACAAGGTTCCCGGCAAGGTGCAGGACATCATCCCGGTGAAAACCATCTGGAACGATGGCATCTTCAAGGTCGGGAACAAGTTTTCTAAGACATTCAAATTCACAGACATCAACTACCTGGTTGCGTCCAGAGAGGACAAGGAGAGTATGTTCCTAACCTACTCCGAGCTCTTGAACAGTCTGGACAGCGGAGCAACCACAAAGATCACAGTTTACAATCACCACATGAACCGAGCAAATTTTGAGGAGTCCATTCTCATGCCTCTGCGTGGGGATGCATTGGATGTATACCGTGAGGAATACAATCAGATGCTTCTCGACAAGGCCACCGGCGGCAGCGGAATCGCACAGGAGAAATTCATTACCATCTCGGTGATGAAGAAGGACATCGAGGAGGCTCGTGCCTACTTCGCACGAATCGGTGCGGATTTGTCCGCCCACTTTGCTTCCCTCGGCTCCAAGTGCATGGAGCTGACGGCGACCGAGCGTCTGCGTGTTCTCCACGATTTCTACCGCCCGGAGGATGATTCTGCGTTCTGCTTCGATGTCAGAGACATGATGCGAAAGGGGCATGACTTCCGGGATTATATCTGCCCGGATAGTCTCGAAAAGCACGGCGGCTATCTGAAACTGGGCGGCAAGTTCGCCCGTGTCATTTTCCTGAAGGACTACGCCTCCTATATCAAGGATTCTATGGTGACGGAGCTGACCGACTTGAGCCGCAACCTCATGCTGTCCATTGATATTAGCCCGGTTCCCACCGACGAGGCCATCCGTGGTATCGAAAGCACCTTGCTGGGTGTAGAGAAGAATATCACCGACTGGCAGCGCCGCCAGAACAGCAACAATAACTTCTCCGCCGTGGTGCCTTACGACATGGAGATGCAGCGCAGGGAGACCAAGGAATATCTCAACGATCTGACCACCCGTGACCAGCGCATGATGTTCGCCGTTATTACGATGGTTCATGTAGCCGACACCAAGGAGCAGCTGGACAGCGACACCGATGCCATCCTTTCCATTGCACGAAAGCACATGTGCCAGATGGCTCCCCTGCGATACCAGCAGCTGGACGGCCTGCAGACAGTTCTGCCCTTTGGGGTACGCAAAATCCATGCGTTCCGAACCCTCACCACCGAATCTCTGGCGGTGTTCATTCCCTTTAAGGTACAGGAGATTATGGACAAGGGCGGCATCTACTTCGGAGAAAACGCCATTTCCCATAACCTTATCATGTGCAACCGTGAAAACCTCATGAACCAGTCCACCTTTATTCTGGGTGTTCCCGGTGCGGGCAAATCCTTCTCGGCAAAGGAACTGATTTTCTTCCTGCTTCTGAACACAGATGACGATATTCTCATCTGCGATCCCGAGGGAGAATACGCCTCCATGCTGGAATCCATGAAGGAGCTGGCGGCGATCATCCGAGTGTCCGCCGGCGGGCATGACAGGCTGAACGCCATGTATATGGTGGAGGGCTACGGAGAGAACAATCCCATTGTGGTTAAGTCCCAGTTCATCATGTCCCTGGTGGAGCAGATCGACGACAAGGGAGTGGGTCCCCAGCACAAATCCATCATCGACCGCTGTACTGCTGCGATCTATCAGGAGGCGGAGCAAAGCGGCATGGTTCCCACGCTGAACACATTGCGCCAGAAGCTATTGGAACAGCCGGAGCCGGAGGCCAAGCAGATCGCTCTTTCCTTGGAGCTGTACACCACCGGCTCTCTGGATATCTTCGGACACCACAGCAATGTGGACCTCGATAAGCGTGTGGTGGTATTTGACATTCACGGTTTGGGTACCCAGCTGAAACCTGCGGGCTTGCTGGTGATTACCGACACCATGCTCAACCGTGTGACCCTCAACTGGAAGAAGGGAAAGCGTACCCATGTATTCATCGACGAGTTCCATGTGGTATTTGAAAACGATTTTTCCGCTACCTTCTTCAACTCCGCCTGGCGTCAGTTCCGTAAGCGAAACGCCTATCCTACCGCCATTACCCAGAACGTGGAGTACCTTCTGGATTCCGTGCAGGCGTCTACCATGCTTAGTAACTCCGAGTTCATTGTGATGCTCAATCAGGCGGCATCCGACCGTGAAAAGCTCTCCAAGCTGCTGAACATTTCCAACGAGCAGATGAGCTATGTCACAAATGCGGAACCCGGCTGCGGTCTTATCAAGTACGGCGGCGCACTGGTTCCCTTCGTCAATCGCTTCCCCAAGGACACCCGAATGTATCAGCTCATGACCACCCGCCCCGGTGAGGGCAGCTTTGCAGGAGGACAGGCGTAATTGCCTGTCCTTTCACATTTGAAATGGAGGAATAATACCATGAAAACCAAGAACATCTATATCGCCCTGATGAGCATTTTTCTGATTGCCGCAATCATCTTCGGCGGCATCTTCTTTCACCAGTACCGGGACGGGCAATCATCCGCCGAGGCGTTCAATAATCTGGAGCAGCTGATCGTGGAGCCTACCGAACCTACCACCCCCCCGGAGAAAGCCGCTCCCGATGAGGAGCCGGAGAAAGTGGACGAGGAATTGGCAGAAGCCCTCGCTGCCTACGAGAAGTATCAAGCACTCTATGAGCAGAACAATGACTTCATCGGCTGGATCTCCATTGCGGACACGCAGGTGAATTACCCCGTCATGCAGTCCAGGGAGAATCCGAACTTCTATCTGAAGCACGCTTTTGACAAGAGCTACAGCAGCTATGGCGTTCCCTATGCCGACGAAGATTGCGTCACCGGCCTGAGTGACAATATCGTTCTCTACGGTCACAACATGAAGAACGGCTCCATGTTCAGCGACCTTGTGAAGTACGCCTCCAAGGATTTCTGGGAGGCACATCCCGTCATCCGCTTCGATACCATGAGCAGACTGTCCGAATATGAGGTGGTGGCAGCGTTCCGCTTCGACACCAACCATGAAACCTTCCGCTTCAACGAGTACACCGACATGGACGAAGCGGAGTTTTCCGAGTTTATGGAAAACTGCAACCAGCGAAAGCTCTATGATACCGGCGTAGAGGTAGCTTACGGCGATGAGCTGCTTACCCTTTCTACCTGTGAGTACACCTATGAGAATGGGCGTTTTGTTGTGGCGGCCAGACGAGTTACAGAGTAATCCCAAATTTTCCCCGGAAGGAGGTGATGACCATGGGGAAAATCAAAACAAGAGAATCGGTGAAGGACATAAAGGTACTGGACAAAGCCGCCGTTGCCGGAGAACGCATGAAGGATGCGTATATCCGTACCCGGAATCAGGTACAGAATCTTTCCGATGATGGGCAGGCTTCTTCCACTGAATATGCCGCAGATAATTTACAGAGCAGCATGGAGAATATGGCTTCCGATGCCGGTCATGCGGTAGCTTCCGGAACGGAAAAAGCGATTTCCAAGAGCAAGGAAGCATATCAGCGCCGCAAAATGCAGAAGGCCAAAACCACGCATACAGACGAACCTGTCGCCAGCGGCTCGGATGTACCGAAGCAAGATGCGGTTTCTGACCGTGCTGTCACGAAAAGAAACGGCGTACACACTTCCGCAGAATCCATGCCCTATCAGCAGGGAAAACGGAAGGCTCGGGAGCAGCAATTCCGTACCTATCGGGAAGTCAGAACAAGAACTATCAAGACGGCTCCTAAGACGGAAAAGACCATCAAGCAGTCGGTGCGGTCAAGCGGTAAGGCTACGGTGAAAACCGCAAAGAGCTCTGTAAAGACGGCGCAAAAGTCCATTAAGACAGCGGAGCAGACAGCCAAGACGACCATCAAAACGACCCAGCAAACGGCAAAGGCCGCACAGAAAACTGCCCAAGCTACGATTCGGGCTTCTCAGCGGGCAGTACAGGCAGCTCGTGCAGCCGCCAAAGCAGCCGCTGTTGGAATCAAAGCTGCAGCGAAAGCGACGGCAGCAGCGGTCAAGGCAATCATCGCCGGAACGAAAGCGCTGATTGCTGCCATTGCCGCCGGCGGCTGGGTTGCCGTGGTGGTGATTGTGGTTATCTGCCTGATCGGTCTGATTGTCGGCTCCTGCTTCGGTATTTTCTTTTCCAGCGAGGACACCGGCTCCGGGCAGACTATGCAGACGGTAGTTCGGGAAATCAATACGGATTACCAATCCCAGATCGACACCATCAAGGGAAGCACCACCTATGATGTGTTGGAGATGTCCGGCTCCCGGGCAGTCTGGAAAGAGGTTCTGGCGGTCTACTCCGTGAAAACCACCGGCGACCCGGATGCGGCGCAGGAGGTCGCCAACATCGATGATTCCAAGAAAGCCATTCTCAAGAATATTTTCTGGCAGATGAACAGTATATCCTCCCGAACCGAAACCAAAACCGAAGAAGTCATTATCGAAACAGATGACGGCAACGGCAACATCGTGGAAGAGAAAACGACGGTGACGCAGACCTATCTGTATATCACCGTTAGCCACAAGAGAGCCGACGAAATGGCAGAGGAATACGGCTTCACTGAGGACCAGAAAGCACAGCTTGCGGCACTTTTGGCAGACGAGAACAATTCCCTCTGGACAGCGGTTCTGTATGGAATCGGTACCGGGGATGGGGAGATCGTCACGGTGGCTCTCTCGCAGCTCGGCAACATCGGCGGTGAACCTTACTGGTCGTGGTACGGCTTCGGAGGCCGTGTGGAATGGTGTGCTTGTTTTGTAAGTTGGTGTGCCAACGAGTGCGGATATATCGACGCTGGCGTTATCCCCAAATTCGCAGGCTGCGTCTGGGGCGTTCAGTGGTTCCGGGATCGTGGGCTGTGGCAGGACAACAGCTATGAACCCCGACCGGGCGATATTATCTTCTTCGATTGGGATGCTCCGAACAGTTCTTCCGGCCCCCAGGACGGCGAATCCGACCATGTGGGTATCGTAGAAAGAGTTGAGAACGGCAGAGTGTACACCATCGAGGGCAACTCTGGCGACTCCTGCCGCAACAATAGCTACCCGTTAGGGTATTATGAAATTCTGGGGTATGGAACACCCGCATATTAAAATTGAGCCGCTTACCATTTCTGATAAGCGGCTCGTACATAAGGCGACCGTTCCAATTTCGTCCAATTCTATGTATTGTTAACTCATCAAATCGTCGGCGACGTACAACTTAGTTTGTCTTTTCTGAATATTGGCTGACATGTACCCAGTAAATCTGTTCAGTCTGAGCTCCATAATTGTCTGTGACAATGACCCTGAGTCTGCCATCTTCCTCCGGAATAACCTTGTCCTCTAAGATTACTTCTTTAGGGAAGCTTTCTTGCTTTCCGTTTACATGTAAGAAGTCCTCTAGCCAATAATATTCTACAGTTACAATTTCTCGTTCTTTGCGTGTTGACACAACATTTACAGCAACTGTCCCACTGTCATCTGGAGCAATCTTGATTTTACCGTCATTTTTACTACATAAGCAAATGCATAAAATCGCAAATAGAATCACCGTAAGAGTTTGCACTAATGGATTTCGCTTTGCGAACAAACCAGAATCACAAGACACCACCCACACAAAAGCAAGACTAACTGCAAGCATCCCCAGAAGGACTAAAAAATTATATGTAAGTCGGTTAAATCCCCATAAGGATATCGCAGCAATCACCCCAATTGTAAGCAGCACAATGGAATAAAAGCGAGCGTCTTTCCACCACACATCATTTTTATTCCGACGCAGGAATTGATCAAGAATCAAAATCGCACCACCGATAAAGGCCCATGTAATGAGTAGCCGTCCATAATGCCCAGCAATTACAGTTATAATTGTAGCTATCGAAACAATGGGTAAGAAACCGATGTCCCATCCAGATAGTTTTTCATTTCCATCAACCTTTGTAGGACACAGGGGTATGAGAGTCACCGCAACGCAGATAATGTACGCCAAGGCAACAATCCACCAGTATCCAACATAAAATCTCGTCATAAAGAACAAAGAAATAAGAATCCAGATTGCATTCCAAAATATAGAAATATCCGTATTCGTCTTTGCATCCTTCTCATCATAACCCAGAATCATGAAAAAGCCTGTAGCTATCAAAGCTATCAGAATATAAAGTGCCGTATACCACTTAAACCCGCAAGTAATAAAATAATATTCGATGAATCCATTTTGAGTAAATACTGCTAACCCATTCGGTTCTAACGCAAGCACAAAAACCAGCAAAACATTCAGGATATTATACCATCTTTTACCGCTTTTGTTGCAGCTACCGTCATGCTGATAAATTAAAATATCACATGCCACAAATATCAGCATACACGCAAAATAAAGGAACAGAATCTCTTTTGAGTGGTAGTTTGAATCGATCAATGCTGCAAAGAGGCATCCCGTCCAAAGGTATTTCAGCATAATGCTGAAAATAGGATGCTTATGCCATTTGCTTCCGAAGAAAGACAAAACAGCAATAATCAAAAAAACATAGCTGGTGATCCCTTGGAAAGATATTTCAAATGCAGATCTTTCTAATAGTATTTCAAATTGCTTGCCGAGAACTGTAAGTAAGCCTGCGAAATCAACATTCTCAGGTATCTTAAACGCAGGAATTATTGCCGTAATGACATAGTATCCTAGCAATACCGCGAACGATGTGCCAATTAGATTTCCTGTCGTCCATACAAAATGCGTTTCATCATGCTTTTTCCCAATAACGGTTGTAAAAAGCAAGAAAATCAGCGCAACCGCAAGAACCGCTAAATTCCCCCAAGAAAAATGAAATGCGAGAAAATATGTATGTATTGCTGCCCATGAAACAAGGCCAGCAATATGCTTAACTTTGTTATCAGACATCATTCAACCCCCGCTATTAAATTAAAATTTGTGCAAAAATAAAGAACGTAACCAAAAGCGGCAGCGATAGATTCCTTAAATCTTGATAAGGGTTTTTGATGTGAACCATCACGGAACCGATTGCAATCAGAAAATTGATTACAGAGCAAACAATGCATGCCACCATATGTTCCCCAGTAATAACGGATGAACTAAATACAAACATAAACAATTCGGCGAACAGTGTCAGTGCGACCAGCAGAAGCGCCTGTATATTATGGTGGCGTTTAACTCTGTTCAGATTCCGAAAGCGCTCCCAGCGTTCTTCATCAAGTGCCATTGCACCGGGACGGGAATAAAGCTGAAATGCCTTCATATTATCTTTTCCGTAGTTATAGTCAGCAAGCAAACCATATGCTTCAGCATCACCATGAGAAGCTGCGCACTTCAAATGCTCTAAGGCAGTGCTTTCGTCCTGTGGAACCCCTAACCCCTCTAGGTATATTTGACCAAGCAATGTATGTGCTACTGGGATACCAGCCAACGCAAATGCATCAAGTTCGGAAAACTCTTCTTTGGTCAATTCTTGTCCATTCTTGACTTTTGTCTGTAGTTTGCCAATTCTCCCTGCGTATGCAGCCGGTGGGATATATATCGTACCTCCCATTGCCTGCTCGGTCAGTTCAACCGATGATAAATCGTGCGCCAACTGAGGGACATTCAAGCTGTACAGAATATCCGACACCGTCTTTCGTGCTGCTTTTGCTGAAAGGCCTGCTCTTTCAGCAGTAAGAATGATATTGTTAACATCAACCGCAGATAGGCCATCACTGAGCTGATCGAGGTAACGGGTAAGTGAACTGCCATATAGCACAAGTTCTACTTGCTTAATACTGCTGTCTCGAATACCCTGAGCTTTCAGCTGCTCCGATAATTCAGGAATATCCCGATAAATTTCAACGCCCTTGGATGCAACAATACCCTTTAGCGTTGTTGCAACAATTCCAAAACCATCTTTAACTACCTTTCGGGTAATAACTTCTGCAGTTTCTTTTCTGACAATTGCTTCTGCGGCAAGTTTATAATCGTTAATCAATCCTCTCATAATCACTCACCTCTAAATTCCGAAGTATTCCAGCAATAGCTATTACATGCTTCGAGCCATTGAACAGGTGAATACAGCTTCTCTTGGTGCAACTGTTCTGCCGTCATCTCACATAAGGAATTCTGGAACATTTCTTTTATTTTTGCCGGGAGATTCGCCCATCGTTCTCTAACTAAATCATTTTCCTGCATAGGTGCAATTCGATTGCTTTCATCTACAGCGTCAAAAATGAAATGCGGGTATTTGTGGTATTGCAGGAAATAGTTGTTATGACTTAGCTCTTCGGTATCGCGAACTGGATCAAGCACATAACCGTAATTTGATAAACCTCGGCCTTCATATGGAAGCCTTCCAATCATCAGTCTAAAGAGAACAGCTGCCATGGAATAGTAATCGCCTTGACAGGGCAATAAACCTTCGAAATCGTCTTTATAAAGATACGGAGGTGCAAATTCCCGTGCAATTTCTGCAGGATCTAGTTTATCCAGCTTCCCGTTTCCTTTCCTGCTCCGCATCTGCGGAGTATAACGCAGGATGACATTGTCGGTTGATTCTTGATAAATAATCCGCTCCATATCAAAGCTATTGTAGTTGTATTCTGATTCGTCTAGTTGCTGCATTGCTCTTAAGAAACTTGTGCAAAGCCGGAATATCTGCTTATTTCTCCAATCCAATACTTTGCTGTCCCTCCGCTGATATAACAGTTTCTTAAGCGGAACATACTCCAAGAAGACTCTCTGTGCAAACACATGATACAGCCAGTATTTACCGTCAGATGTCTTGCATTGAATCAAGTCTATTGGCCACTCAAAATTGCGAGATGTTATCGGCTTCAAGATGAATTTCTTATGCCATTCCACATCACCTTGACACAGCCTTTCACTTCTCGTCTCTAACAATACCAAGTATACAATGGTGTCAGACTGAGCGTGAAGCGCATAAATTTTATTTTCTATTTGCTGTTCTTCCGGCAGATAATAATAGTTATATCCGCTAATTGCGCTAAATTCGATATGTCGACTTTTACGCAATTTTGAGATATTATCTGCAATATTCATGCTGTAATATCGCCACCTTTCTGACAAACAACTTATTTTTTACCCCGTCCGCCAATGCCACCAAGGAATTTGGAGAAACTAGAGAATACCCCTTCCTGTTCGGGTTCTTTCTTGGTAGTGCCTCGCTTTTCTTGCTGAGTACCTCTTCCGTTTTTACGGTCTGGAGTATCTTCTGCCGTGTACAGCCACCTACTGTGTCCTCTTTCCTCAGGATATGTCGGAACATCATCTTCCCATCTTTCCCCTCGAGAGTCCTCAGTAGGATTCACCACACCCCGAGGAGACGACTTTCCGCGCGCATTTCCCTTTTCTTGGCGCCTTTTCTCCTTCAGGATTCTCTTCGCTTCTTCAGCGCGGTATTTAATCTCGGCGTTCAGCAATTCGAGGTTCTTTTTATACGTGCTGTCTGAGTTAGCTTCGGAATAATCCCTATACTGATTGCACATCCATTCTAACATCTCATCTGTCCAAGACGGATCCTCAGAAATAGATCGCATAAATTCGCTCTGATCACAAAACACTCTTGCCCGATTTTCAATCATCAATTGTACTGGGTTTACCCTCAAAGCTTGAGCCATTTGACACCAGAAATTGATATCAAGGCATCTTTGCGGTGCATTGCAGTATAGCGCAAATGTCAAGATGTTTCGGATTGCTTTTGCTCGTTCTCCAATTGGCATCATGGGAATTCCATTTAACGGACATCCATTGGCAGCAAAATTAGCAGCCCACGTCCATGAACCACGACGAATTGAATCGAAACTTTTTACCATTTCCACAGAATAATCAAATCGCTCAATGTGTCCACGATACCTGTCTCGGTAAAATTCGATGTATTCGTCAATACGTTCGGGTGCAAAGTTCTGGCGAAATTCTCTATCATAAGCATCGGCCATCGTGCTAAGACAGTACTCCCAATCCACATTCCTGTAGTTGTCCCGCATGAATTTCCCTAGGCCCTTTGCTGCAGAATTATAGCTAGCGCCTTTATGGATTTCCTCAATCGCAACTTGCAAAGCGCGATCCATAACAATATCCCAGACTTGTTCCATATGGGGCAGGTCTGAAAATGTGAATGCTAATTCCTCGAGTTCTGCATAGCCTAAATCTCTGTTTGACACAAATTGGTGTGCATTTTGCAGATAGAACTCTCGCAAAATCCCAAGGCCACCCTCCAGAACAGCAAGATTTTCCCGCATAGTATTAAAAATCCTGCCCTCTGGTGTAAGTGAATGCAAAAAGTTAACGGCATCATCAAGAGGCCTTTTTATCAGTTGTTTCGCTTGGTACTGATTACCTAAGCGAATCAGTTCGCGTGATTTGGTTTGCTCAAGGCGCTGAAAAAGTAGTTCCTCCTTATCTCTGCCTAAATCGATTCCCAGCTCTATAGCTTTATGAAGCAATTCAGCCAAAGACTGTTCTATGGTTTCATTAGAAGGTACAGGAAGCATTAACCAGTCATATAAAAGGCCGGCAATATCTGTATCATCCTTGTTTCGCATCATATCGAAAGCCAAACGGATGGCATCCATATTCTGCATAAAGGGATCACCCATTCGGGTCAGCCATTTTTCAATCAATCCGTAATAGGAATCTGACTTTTCCGCAAGCTGCTCGTAATGCTGTGCATAAAAGTCCACAAAGGGGTAGCGTTTCCAGCGGTTGCGAAGATTACTGGTGAGTATATTGTTGTCGCCAGTAGATGCTTCTACATAAGAGCAGGTTTCAGGTAGCGTAGCCGTGAAAATTAGTCTTGCGTTGACGGCCATTGTGCCTCCAAAGGTAGCGGCAGATATTTTTGTACGCAAGCTGTAGGGAACTGCACAATAGGCAAGATACAACAACGCCCGAACCATTTGGTCTGTACCATTTGTTTTAACATAGATCGTTGTTTTCGCGTTGCTGCTCAAGCTGTAGTACAGGCAGGAAACATATTCAATATATGCGTGTTTGTCCATACCGCATAGGTTCAATGCAGTCTCGACAGACCAAGGCTCATCTAATTCCAGCGTAGCAGGAATCTGTAACGTATCTTCAGGCGTAAAGCGGAAGTTCGAATTGGAAATCCGTAAAATGTTATTGGGATCCTTGAGCACCTCGTATGCATTATTGAAAAGATACCCATGACAGAACATATTGTCTCGCCCAAAAGCGTCAGACATGCCATATTGAACTCTGGAAATACCCACATTATTGCCATCACAGAGCACCTCTAGCATACACAAGTCATTGCCCATCTGATCTTTCGGAGTCTGAACTCCCACAGGTTGATTTGTCCGCTGACTGTTCTCATAAAAGCTCTTCAGGTGCAGTGGAATATCGGGAGACATGTTAAGTAACTGCCATCCAGCAGTGGCCTCGTTTCGACCCAAACGGTTAAAGCACGCTTGATAAAATTTATCCATGTTTAATCTCTCCGTTTCTGGATTAACAATGCTCTTCGTATCGATACCGTTCTTTTTCTTCCTCTGTTAATGGCCGAAGCTCTGTCTTCTTGCGGAATAGACTTTTTTTAACAACGGGAATGCCTGCCGGAAGCGGTCGAGGGAAAGGCAGCCGGATGGGAATGTCGGAGCCAATATATCCGAATTTATAAAACATCCACAAGAGGGGTTCTGCAATACGCCGGGGATGAGGAGGAGCAACCGGATAAGAACGTTTTTGGTTTTCTCCGGGAAGCACCCGATCTTCCACAGCACAACCTGTAGCAGAGAAGATGAAGACATTGAAATGCTTGTACTTTTTCTCTAAACTGTTAATCAATGGATTGTTGCGCATCAGTCGCATAATCTCAGGCTGCAATTGATTATATTCGGTCGCATTAAATTTAGGAAGATTCTTGTCGGAATAGCTATCCACAACAGGGTTGATATCTCGGGAAGCTATGTCGGGCAAAACTGTCTGGAACGAATCCGACTTGGATATGCAAACCGCAATCGGAATGTCCTGCTGCACATGAGAGTTTTTGGTGACAAATGCATTATAAATTGTATTGATAACAAGCTCTGGTTCTGCCGAACGCTCGTTTTCTCCCAACTTATCTCCGACGACCAAGTCCAACTGGCTAGGGTCTACCAGTAAAATAATTCCGTTTGACTTAGTAACAAATTCACCATATTTCTGCATATCCGCAGCGTTTTTACAACTCTCACCAGCAATATCATAGATGATAATCGTATCTGTATGGACATGTCCATCTTTGGAAGTCTGAACAAGATCGTAGAACATGGGCTGTGCCAGTTGTCCTTCCATAGTTGGTCTAGGCAGAGGCTTACCTACTTCAACAGGATTATCTTCTACAAAATTAATCTCATGATCTGAAGTAAAAAAAGCAGCCATATCCACATAAGTAGCATATCGATTCATGGTTTTTAACAGCTGGGAAATATAAACCGTCTTACCTGCTCCAGTAACACCGATAACCGAAATAAATTTCAGCGGATGTCTGCCGAATCCCAAGGGAAGGGGGTTGTGACAATCAGGACACAATCTGCGATAGGTCGCTCTTGGCTGGCTGGAACAGGCATCCTCAACTGCGACAACCATTCCATCGCCGTCATAGATAAAATAATCGTTTTTAGAGCGTGTTCCGTTTGTAACAGATCTCTGGGGATTCAATACTTCCTGTGCTTCGGCTGTACCAGGATCCAGAATGGGCAGCTGATATACAGGAAACGGCAGCTTCTTGTCGACTCCAGTAGTGCGCTCTGTTGTTTTGCCAAATTTGCTCCAGAAGTCGGTATATTTGACATCATCACCCCGGAGAAACGGTTTGCGCTTCCGAATTTGTTCCAGCAGCCTCTGCTTATGGGGAGAATCCGGCATACGCTGAACTTCGTTTTCGGAGTAGGATTCATCGTTCAGCTCATTTTCATCAAAGTAAGTTTCCATACGAAAGTGCACATCCGTATGGGAGAACTCGCTAAAACAATAGGGACATGTAATCTTGAAATCAGGCACAATCAACGCTCCTCACTTATTGTTCGATCTGCAAAATCACGCCAGGTGTTGTAGATTCAAATTTAGGTATTTCACCGTCTGTTTTAATCAGAAAAGTATTCCCTAACATTTGCTGTGTGACTGGAAACTTATATGGCTTCTGGCCAATTGTATAGAATACGCAGCCATCTACAAATGAATTTTTCTTTTCAAATTGGACTTCATAAAATGGCGTTCTTTCTTTCTCTGTACGCAGGAATCTCTTTGTCACCTTCACATAAGGCCGCATCTTATAATGAAGCTCAATGGCAACATGGGTATGATATCCCATTCCCGTCATCGGCATCAGAACCCGCAATACGTCGCTGTCCTGGCTAAAATGGCATCCACATATAGCATAATTAGCAGCCTTATCTGGAAGCTCAATGTACTCGTTATCTCTGCGAAAAGTCAAATAGCTAACGCATGTGACAGTAATCTTCTCATGGTTGGGAAGAGTTTTATCAACGGCATTCAGTAAATCTTCTACTATACTCAAGTCGTCTTGCAGGCACTTATCAGCGATATCCACTTTGACATCCAGCGGGGAAGAAATAATTAAAAAATGTGTGCAGCCATGCTGTGCCATTCGCATTAAGCGGCGACCAGCTCTCTTCTCAGTTTGCGGATTCATAGCATAATTATTTTCGCCAGCAGAGGCAAATTCAATTTTCATAGCAACTCGCCTCCATTACAAAGTATGGGTATCAACTGCATAGAGTTGGACAAATTCAACAGCGTTGCTGTTTCCGGTATCCAGGCATTCTGCATTATTGAAACTGTTGGACAGATATGTATAGAACAGTCCTTCATTCCCATTTGCGTCACATTTATTGACAAGAATTGTCTCGAACATTATCTCCGGGACAATTGCTGTTTGTAACCTAATGCTGTCACCCAATCCATCCGTAAGTTCTTGCTGAATAATCGCTTGAACCTGATTTGCATTTCCACCCATGCGTGTAGTCAGTTCCTCCTGCAAGGGGAGAGAAAAGATCGTATGACTGGCGAAAATCCGATTGATCAGCTGGCCCAGTTCATCCAGCATTTCTGCTTTTGATAAATCCTGTCTATTGAAAGCTTCCAGTAGCTGTTCTCCAAGTCCACCTTCAAGCTTTTCTGTTGCAAGCTCGTGGTAATATTCCTGCACAGTGGTATCAATATCCAGCATGAAACTATGTTGAAATTCTTCACTAATGTCTGATATTTGTTTAATATACGCCCTTGCAGATGCCCCAATTTCCAGAAGGACTTCCTCGCAAATGGGAATAATTATCTTGTAAAAGTCCTGCTTAGACTTTGCACCTAAATATTCCGCAGCGGTGAGCATCTCAGATGGTGCTTTTGTTTGAAGCTGCATCAGCACCTGCTCTACAGTCTGTGCAGTAAGGGAACGCGCAGCTTCTCTGGGAGAAAAGGCTCCACGAATCCGTGCAGAAAAGTAATCACGGAACTGCCATTTTAGCTGTTCATGCCCAAACTCGCACAGCACAGAATTCTCATAGAATTTCTGAAAGGATCCCAGTGTAATGCGATCATATTCCTTAAACGGTAGCCCACCAATAACGCCTTGGTTTGTTCCGACCCTTGGGAGATATTCCAGCGTTTTCTGCGGTGGAAGTTTTTCGTTAACATATTGTTGAAAAAAGCAATCTGCCAATTTCATAACGCCGCCAGTTATTTCAAGCTTTTTACTGATCAGATCTACCGACAGCAAATCGCCTCTTCCAAATCTTTTTTCCAACCACGTAAGTGTTGCATTCAAAAGCGTCTCACAAATTGCCCGGTGGGGCTTACTTGCATAAGTATAGGAGGCAGTAATAAAATGGGGAGTGGAAATTGGAAACATTCTGGAGTACTTTGGAGAGAAGGCTTGTCTGTTGTTGCTGCTGTTATTTGCAAGCAGAATTAAGTCGCCCGCTAATGCATAATTCTCCCGTATCCGTTTACCCATAAGGATAACACCATTTTTCAACCGATTGCTTAGGATTGCCGTAGCACTACTTACTGCTTCCTTGGAATTCATCGTTTCTCGCAGATACGCTCTTATTTGATTTGCAAGTCCACGTCCTCTTCCAGACTCATCCAAGAGTATAATTTTCATGCTTTTACAGGCAGACATACCCATCAAGCTTTTCAGGTTATCCACATACAAATAGCCGTTTTCGAATTGCTCCAGAGATGTGTATCCAGCCGTATTCTGAATCTGGACTAAAAGCAACTCATTCATTGTACGGAAACTGTGCTCATGTGCAAACATCTCATCAAGATGTTCTTGAACTTGCTCCGTCGTCAAAGGTTTCCACTGACCATTCTCCAGCGGCAGATAATACTCTCCGTCCCGGATAACCAGTTGGCATACCGCTTCTGCTCGCCCTCTCCAAACGCGTTGGAGAGTAGACATAATTTCCTTTTGCGCCTCATACGCTTTCTCGTTGGAATAGAGAATTGCCGTTGGCGTTGCAGGCCAGTTGTTTGTCATCTGAGTCCGCACTTGGCTCTCTAAGACCCCCGTCAAGTCGGCAAGTAATTCAGAAATGTTCTCCACGATTTCAGCCTCTCTTTGCAATAGTGCCTACCAATGGTACTGCCTAAAAATAAGCAGTACCATTGGTAGCTTATACATTAACGGTTAGTAATCACATCAGGCCATACATACCCATAAAGTCATCGATTCCCATGCGGAAAGCTTTAAGGAATTCCTGTACTTCCTTAACTACAGCAGGATCAGCAACAGCGCGCTGAAGCATTCGTTGCTGCATGCCCATGTACTGAGGATTGAAAACACTCACAAGATTCGTACAAGCTTCCTTAAGGGCAGGGTCAATGATGCTCATTCTATCATCGGTAGTATTAACGACCTCATCACGATCTTCCTTGCTCATCGACCGATAAGACAGAAATGCCTGATAGAGCGGAACCACCTTACCATAGGGATCCATCTTAGGATCACTAAGGACAGTTTCTTCACTCATGCCAAAAACTTCCCGTGTGTATGTAACAGTTGGAATCTTATAGGTGAAGACACCACACATCATTGCGTTGAAAAATTCTTCGCGAACTTTTGCTTTGTCGCCAACTGCTTTTTCCGCCTCAACCAGGTCTATCGCCAGCTGTTCCAGAGCAGCTTCCTTCGCCAGCTCGCCCCGAATTGCATGCATCATATCACCAGCTGCCACCACATGATCCCTGCGGACTTTTTCTTCATGACCCTCTGCACCATCATTCGGAATTGCAATCAGTCGAATAGGCTTGCGTGTTTGCTTGAACTCATCCAAAGCGCTCTTTGCCGCCTGAATCTGTGCCAAGTTCTCAGAAGCGACTGCCTCCCGAACCTGCTGCTGAAGCTCGCTGATTTCGGGATTGATTATGATGTAATAGTCAGAATCGTTCGATGCACTAGTGCGAACGATTCCTGTTGAAATCGCTTTATCATAATCCTCAGCGTTTTTCTTCAGCTTCTCATCAGGGTTATTGATTGTACTGTACGGGCGAAGGTTCGGCAGATTCCGCCAGTCCCTCTCATCTCGCATGGTTTCCTCATAAATATGTTTGCCCACAGAGCTATCGCTTTTATACACAGCGGAGTAAGTCTCCACACCATTGTAACCAAACATCGGTACGCCGCAAGTGCAGCGAAGCATAGAAATGCGGTCAGTCATCTTGTTGGGTACCAGGCTCAAATCAGGACGGGCTACCAACAGAGTACCAGCAGCAGTCTTGATTGCGGTTGCATCATCGGGAATGGCGCAATACCCCAACGGTGCCGCGTCGGTAATCTGAAATGCGCTGGACAGGCTGAAGAGGGGAGTTGCTTTATCGCTTAGCGGCATCAAAATATTCTGATAGATCGCATCAGACAGCATCTGAGGATCCTTCGTATTGAAGCGGATCTCCAAATAATCTGTCAGCGTCTTATTCGTATAGCCGATGAAGCGGTCGGTAAGATAAGAGGATACCACCTTGCTGATCTTGTTTTCATCTCCCTCCAGCCACTCGTCATGCATAGCAAAGAGCTTGGAATGGAAAGAAGAAAGCTCGCTGTCCAGCTTCATGGAAGCAACCGTTTTATCCAGAGAATCCTGCAGATCCTCGATAGTCATCAACGGCATCACGAAGGGATTCTCTGCGGGTTGACTCCGATTGGTTAAATACCGATAGTTTTCATGGAAGGTATCAATCAGGTTCTGGGTAACAGCCGCATAGATCTTGAAATGGTCATCATACAGCCGTTCCATCTGGTCGATCATCGTTCGAATCATGCTTTCCAGTTCTTCCAGCACTGTAATCTTGTTCACATTTGTCATGTGCTGCTGAACTGTCTGCAAGAAAGCTTCGAATAACTTCGCTTTTGAACTAAAAGCCTCCTTGACACCGGGATGCAGGAATCTTGTACGAGCAGCTTTAATGCTACTTACGCGGAGGCTTGTATCATTGTTGGCATGAGCAATTGCCTGCTGGGTTTCCGTAAGAGCGCCTTTCAGCAGATCCACCAGGTTTTTACGCCCGGTGCCTTTCAGAACCGCTGCAGCATAGATCGGACCCTTGTTGGCATCGCCGATTATATCCGAAAGGGCATAGTAGACTCGGCACATCTTGGAAATGCTGTCCTGAGCTTCCTCGAGATTTTCCTTGCTCCACTCATGCAGCAAAGCCTGCTTGTTCGTCTCAACGCGTCCTGCCATCTTTTTCTCCACCTGACGGTAGGAGCCGAGAATCGCATCGGGCAGATGAACTTCCTCAGGCAATGCAAGATCATCCTCGGGCATTGCCGTGAAAATTTTATAGTCCAACTGCAATGTAGGCATTTGATAGGAGGTCTTGTCCAGGATGCTGCGGAACAACGCCTGATATGTCAATCCGTTGTCCTTTGCAAAGGCTTCAATCTCCGAATCCGTAGGTGCCTGCTCGCGGACCTTTGCCATGCCCTCAAATAGTTTGCTTCCCAGGTATGTGGTAATTTCACGCATAGGAATGATTGCGTTGGAAGCACCAAGGATACAGTAGCTGTAATTACCGCCGTGCTCCTTGTTCAGTGTTTCTACCTTCTTGAAGAAGTTCGCAATATGAGACTCCAGGGTAAAACCACTGCTTGCCACAACAAACTGCATTACATAGTTTGTTACCACATTCATAGCGTAGGTAAAGCCGTCCCGCAAAACACTGCCGTTAGTGGTCGCAGCAGAAATCAGATGACAGAGTTTAACTGGAGTATCCTGAGTTGGGCCTACATGGAAGCTTCGATACTGCTGATCCCAATTACCGTGATTGTTATGGAAATTCATGCAGTAATCCAATTCCTTCATAGCAGCAAATCCATTTGCTTTGATGTAGTTAGATACTGTAGGGTCTGCTGCAATTACGGGAACATTCAGATTCACGTCAGGCAGGAAGAAGTAACCACAGGTCAATGCGTGACCGTACTCGCCTACCTCCTGAAGTGCCTGCTGGATCAAATAGCACACATCCATAAATGTACCGGAGCCTGTGCCGCCGCCCATGCCGGTGAAGATATGGATATTCACATCGCTGCCGCCGGGAAGCCCAGCTTTAGCTTCGTTGATCAACTGACAGATACGATCTACAAAGGCCCTGGACTTTTCGATAATCAGCAAGCGTCCAATTTGCCGAACGCCACCGGCACCTGCAGTGGCGGACAAAATGGATAGTCCTTTCTGACCACGAGCATCATCCTTATTCTTCAGCCATGCACATTCCGGCTTGCCCGCAAGAACTGCTGTTTGCTGCAACAAGCTCTGAATATTCCCGCTGGAAATATCAAAAAATTCGGTTGCCGCATTCAGGTCGAAAATCTTACCATCAGAATCCATAGAACTGCTGTCCGTATCCACCGCCAGGAACTTGATGTGACTGTAGACAGGAATAACCGCCTTAGGATCATCGGGCTGCAGGCGAGAGTAGACCTGACGCTTCAGGTTACGCAAACAGGAAATACCTGTGCCGCCCAAACCAATGGCAATTGTTGCACAATTGCTCTGGGCATCCTTCTGACTGTTGCTGATGATGCCTCCGCCTGTGCTGAGGAGAAGCTGTCTGTACTGCATAACAATTAGGTCCTTTCTAGGTTGTAATCGCGCAAGTGCGCTTAAAATTCGTTTCGTAGGATACCATCTTAGTCACCGGGTAATATGTCGAGTAATTTACACCAGTCTGTTAGGTTCTAAAGTGTGCCTTCTCTCGAAGTTTTTTAGAAATCGAACTGGTTATTCAGCATGCTCTGAAAAGTAACACGAATGCCCTTTTCCATATTTCCATCAACGCAAATCAAAACCTCGAGTCCGTTTCCATCAATAGGAATCTTTTTGGCTGGTCCTGCTACGGCATCACTATAAACGGGCTTTTTACTTACAAAGTAAATATGTTTGTCCTTACCGCCCGCCTGAAAATAAGATCCAGCCGGCAGACCACACGTACCGATTCCAAACGCCTCGATGCGAACTCTGCCACGACCAGGAGTCAGTGTAGCAGGCACCAAATAAGAATTGTCCTCAAAGTCATGCTTTCCAACTGAAATCGTACCCATGAAAGGAATACCCGTCAGATATCGAATTACTAAAACAACGATTATCAGTGCGATCAAAGCGCCTACTACCACTAAAATTGCCATCACAAGGCCAATATTCGTTGATGTAGCAGTTGCCTCGATTGTGCAAAATGCTCCGTAAGGATCTGTCACGCGAATAGTAAAGGAACCTTTGGGAACGCTAAAGTTATGTATAGTGAGCGTTGTACCTTCCAAGGTATAGTCTTCCGGTAAGAATGCCGTAGATTCCACCGTATACGTCAACGCATCGCCATCAGGGTCAACCGCAGCGTTCGACAAGTCAATTGTCGCAGTACCGCCTACGATAGGCCAAATATTTGCATGTCCGGCAAACTCTTCTTCTGATGCAATCGGAGGGGCGTTCTCCACATTCAACTCGTATACTTCATCAGAAGTTGAGGAATAGTCGCCGTTTGTTGCGGTCATATATGCATGGTATGTGCCTTGTTCGGTAAGCTCAATATCGTAAGCAAATCCGCTATTATCCAAACGCATATCATAGACTTCTTCTTTTCCATTTACAGTCAAGTATAGCTGTGCAGAAAAACCCGCGTAGCGTTCAGCCTCAATAATAGGCCCGCTTCTATCACAGACGGTCAATCTAAACGTAACTGACTGGTTCAGCTTATACTCGCCTTCTGGTGAAATAGAAGTTGAAAGATAAAAATCAGAATTATACAGCAAGCGGAAATTAACTTGTGTTCCGGGATCCCCATGAACAGCTACGGTCCAGGTACCGCCAATCGGGTTTTCTACCTTAATAACGGTAAATCCTTGACCAGTCATCGAAATGGCATCTAAATCTGCGCCCGCGTAGGTAAACCCTGCTGGATCAGTTAATGAATAGTCAGAGACTTCTCCCTCCAACAAAACATTGAACTCCTCGACGCCGATTCCCGGTACATCAAATTTCTTTTCAGCATATCCCTCGTCATTGACGGTAATATCCTCAGCATCATCTCCTTCTACCGCGCCAAAAATCATCTTGTAGTACATCGTCTGAATGTCTTCCAAGCCTTCCGCTTTTCCGACTTCCTGAAACTCACCGCCGGTAGCATTCGCAATTTGCATAAGTTCAGTATTATCTGCAGTACCGTTGACATTCAGACTAATTGTAAAAATCTGATATCCAGACTGGCGAGCTAACTCAATAGCCTCAGCTTTTTGGTTCAAAGATTTCTGTAATTCATCATCACTTGGCATGTCCGTATTGCCATCTGTTAAAAGAATAATCGCGGAAGGATTTTCCTGATTGGCACTTCTATTGAGCATTTCTACAGCTTCCATCAAACCGGCACCGATATTCGTCCACCCCGAAGGGGAACCAATCAGTAATTTTTCTACAAATGCTTCCTTTTCGGCGAATCCAGAAATTGGTGCTACTTCCTGGCTAGCAATAATGTCCGAAGCAAAGTTAACACTACCGACACTGTTACCTTGTTGTGCCATCAGCGCAACAAATCTCCTGATTGCTTCGTATCTCAGCCTATTAGGATCCGTGGAGTTCATTGAACCACTTTCATCAGTAACAAATACCACGTTGTATCTGTTCTTCACCGCATCGTCGTTACTTTCCGCAAGGACGGACATGCAAGACATTGCAAGCATTACAGCCACCAGCAGAACAGCAACTAACTTCTTTCCCAGCCTCATAAATATCTCTCCATTCACTTGTTTTCGCTGCTATAAATCCATAAGCTTGGCATTATGGATATTTGGACATTTTTTAATTTTCCGCATTTCTTTAAGTGGATTCTACAACTTCCGAATTGATTGCGTTTGATATCCAATATTTATTCGAAACTTTCAGATTCTCCATGATCCCCTCGAAATCGAAACTTTCCTCAACGCTCTTTATTGAATAAATTTGCACCAGCAATACTATGCATCATCAATTTAATGCCAAACAAGGAAATCGAAAGCCATAAAACCAGCATGCCAATAGTTATCAAAATTTGGCTCTGGACACCACCCACAATAGCATAATAAATCGCAATGCAAAGCGTGTTCGTTACAAAAATTTCAAGAAGTTTCGGAAGTAAAGTAACCAATAATCGCCACATAATAGCTAGTCCCAAGGTCATCCTACCAGTGGCAGTTAACGAAATCGTAGACAATCCCAAGCCGGTAATAATGGTTCCAATGCTAGTTAGAATGCCCCCTACTGAGCCGAGTTTATCTGTAACAAATGAAACAAAGTAATTTGCGAGTATTGCTGCGCCCATTGCAAGAAATGGTGACACAATAATGTTAACCAGGAGTTCTTTTACCCGATACCCGAAACTGTTCATGTATCCTTCCATCTCGGAATAGTGGGAGTAACCTGCTGGAATTCGTAAAAAAATCTTCGACAGAAGCGTCATTACCAGCGGCTGGATACACGCCATAATCACTAGAACAATTATTGAGGAAAGAACACTATTGTGGCTAATAACAGGAACCGCATACTGACATTTGAGAATCTCAGAAATTGGTTTTGCAAGCTCTTCTGCGAAAGGAAGCATTCCAATTAGCGCTCCAAATGATTCGCTTACTGCTGCATCTGTCGCAATCATTTCTTGAAATCCAACAATAAATAACACGATTATTATTATCAAAATAATTTGTCAAATATTTTATTAAACATTTCTTATATAGAAACTCCTTAGTCAGAAAGCACCAACTAATTTCTTTTTCAGCTACATAGTTATCTCTTCATTTACTTGTTTTTGCCGCTATAAATCCATAAGCTTGGCATTACGGATATATGGGCACTTTCTTTTGCCTTTCTGTATTTCATCCGGCTTTTTCTCAAATTTCTGGCATGTCTCTTTATTGTCGCTTATCCGATAAACACAAAGCTCACACTGGGTAGCTGCAATTTCAATCTCACCTGTTGAGTAACAAAACCTATCCATGTTCGTCCTCCAATCGCTACATCATCCGTGCATGGATTTTCCGATTTCCATATTGATCGCGTTTGACATCCAATATCTGTATGTATTGTCCCATATTAAACAAGACTTCACTTTCTGTATGCCCTTGTTGACTGATGTACCCTATATAAGCACCTTTGGCACCTTTCGGAACCTCAATCTCAAGTTGCACGGCTCCACGAAAAGCATCCTCCTGGCCAAGGCTTGTACTCATAAAGCCGTTATCAGTAAAAACCGCACCGATGAGTTCTTGATCTGAGAGTTTTTCAAGCGGGCCAAGTGCTGTAGAATTCAGACCTCTGTAAACAACGCAATCGCAAGGAATAGTATGTTCTTCCAAAGCAAGATGAATTTGCTTGGCAAAAGACCTATTCGTTTCAGAATAGAACTTCTTTTTTATACCTCTCAGCGTTGCATTGATATCTAAATAAGCAGTACTGGTATAAGCCCGGATAGCTTCTTTTTGTTCTGTACCTAACTCAGCCGCCCATGCTCTTCCATTCTGCTTGACTGTTACACATTGATAGCTGCTTATCCATTTTTTCTGAATTGCTTTATCATATCCCTTTGCCGCTAGACGCTCACTGACAATACTGCAATTGGAGCTATCCAAAGATTGAATCAAGTCTCGGTATGCTTGTAGACGGCTACATACTGCTGCTAAATCCGGAACTATACTCTGGGTATACAGCATGATTTGCCCGACAACATACTCCATAGTTGAATAACTATTGTCGTGACAACTCTCAGACAATGCCATCAACGACTTACCTTCGCCGATCAGAAGGTTCTTTATTTCTTCGGCAGCATTAAAAATTTCACTTTGCAGCTGATCTGCAACTTCTGATGATCCATGTAAATGAGACATAGCTTATCGCTCATCCAGAAAGTCTGCATAACGGTCTAATGCTGTTCCTATACTGGGCATAGCCTCTTTAGCTTCATTTAACGCACTGCGTATAGATGCTAAGATTTCATCCACTTCACCGGCGCCGTCATCCGCCCAAGCACCGTGAATGGTATTCGTTGCACGCTCCATGGAACTGATGCAATTTTCAATATGCTGCATCGTCTGATTCATGACTTGCTTCAAACCTCTAGCTTGTTCGGAATTACCGCAAACTCTTGCTTCAGCCATAATGCTCTCCTCCTCGTCAAATCATCGTTCCAAATCTTCAAACCGAGCTTTTTCGGCTTTCATCTTATTTTCCAACTCCCGAACACGCTCTTCGCCAACTGCGGTTGTTCTTAAGATGGTTTCACTCAATCCCTTGATCGCATCGATATTCTTTTTTGCTACGCGATCTTTAAGCGTTGCTTCTGCCGCACTAGCTTCTTTCGACAAGAGACCTGCCGCTGCACGTGCAGCATCAACTGCCTTTGCAAATTCTTGGCATCCCCGAATGATGGTGTCATAGTCTCTATCTTTATTGGCCATGCTAATCGTCTCCTTTGTAAAGTACACTCATATCAACTTGCGATTACTGCGCCTCGCAGTATGTAGACTACATGTTATTCCACTGTGTCAATTCCGCGCGAGTTCTACGTAAAGCTGTTGTCATCTCTTGCTGACCATAACTGCTTGTGCTCACCAATTTGTCTGCAATGCTTTCAATTCGATGCAGCAATACCCTTGAAACATCATCCTGCAATGAAATTTCTGCCGATTCCACACCCTTCAATAGTTTTTTACCCAGCAGATTGATTTGCTGGCAAAAATCCAACGCGCCAAGCTGAAATCGTGCCAGTTCCACTAAGTCACGGTCTTTACTACTCATTGTAATCGGCCTCCACTTTGCTAATGAATGGCATAAACTGAGCACTTATACGACCATTGTAATATATCGCAGTCTTATCATCTAACGGCTTTCCTTCTGCGTCCGCAGTTAAATGCGAAGTACCAAAGTAGTCCAAAGACTCTTCTTTGCCGATACCCAGAGCAAATTTATGGGTAAAACTTGCGTTGCTGCCGCTCAGAGGTGCGCATTTTGTTTTATTCGCTATATTAACTGATGTATAGTAGCAGAAGTTGTGGATGCCACGCTTAGGCCCCTCCTCCATCAGCTCACTAATATCGGAGATGGCATTATAGCCTATATCATCTTCGTCACATTCCACTTCATCAGAGCCAGCACCATTGTGAGCAAGGGTATCCCCAAACAATGCCGCAAATTGGGCATCAAGGTTCTCGATATCCGCCATCAACGCATTAACCGGTTGAATTAAACGTTGTTTTCTATTGCCAGGTCTAGCGTCTGGCAGGAAGTTCATTTCACGAGAAATATCAAAGAGGCCCATCCAGAATATGGCGACTGTGTTATAGTTGCGCATGCGACGGCGCACGATCATCGTTTCTCGAAGTTGGCAAATCGTGTCACAAACATCACCGATATATGTGACAATATGAATATGCGGATCTAGCGCGGCCTGTTCATTCAGCCACGCTTCGCACATACAAAATAAGGAGTCATTTTCGTCAGCGATTATGTAGGCATCATATTCACCTTGCCGACGAATGTTTTCTAATTGCGTAACAAAGAAACTTGAAAGAACTTCATCCTTCGGAACCACATTAACCACATTCTCACCATAGTTAGCTAGCAGTCTGAACGAGAAGAACTTCTTCAATGTAACAGGAATCCCCATATAGACGGATATTCCACGTTGTGTAGCAAACTTAGCCTCTTCTTGGGTAATTAGTTCCCAGTCGGCCGCTGTTCGATCCGCTTCCAACACAAACGTCGGATCTTTTGCCGCGCCGTACATCGAAATGCTGCGCTGTGCAATATCGCCTCGCAAGTCTGGACTTACGTACAAGGTTTTACAGCGCTCATAATAGATTCTTACCGCTGGTTTACCTAAGCTGTCTATTTGTGTAATCTGTCTTTGAAGAGTAACCTCATATTTATCTTGCGTCTGGATAAGATTTTTGGCGTTTGTAATGTTAAATACAGCGTTATATTCGGCATCAGTAGTGCGCATAGCCATACGGCAGGTTAACTGTAGCAAAGCATCCGCAGATAATCCCTGAAGACCCACGCCACAAGTTTGATCCGCAAGCAAAAAGGTCATACCCATTGCTCGCATCTCACGCAGTAATTCCGCTAGCTTTCTTTTGTATTCTGGAATTCCCATGATATGGTTGCTCATTTTGTGGAATTCATCCACTACTATGAGAATCCTAGGCATAGAATCCTGTCCATGAATCTTACGGTATTCTTCGACAGAGGTGCAGGTTGCAAAAGCTTTCAATCGTCGCTCATACTCACTGTAGATTCTGTCAATAAAGCTTAGAGTATATTCCACAGACCGCGCAATTCCCACATATGTCACATGAGGTGGGGTGTTTTTCATATATCTTCTGAATTCAGCAGTCTTGTAATCGGAAAGCCACAGTTGCACATCAGCTGGCTTATAATATGTAATAACGCCATTAATAATCGTGTGCAAATAGGACGATTTACCGCAACCAGTAGAGCCTGCTAGCAATGCATGAGCAGCATCCGAGTTGCCAAGTTCTATAAAACTGACATTGTCTCGCACATTTACACCAACTGGGACACGGATCTCCTTTTCGCCATTTGCACTTCCCCAAACAGATTCAATATCAATCCGTTTTTCATAGGAGGTTTCCTTTGTCAGCGTAGGTCTGAAACCTGCTCCAACTAATTTCAAGAAATCTTCTCGAGAAATGTCATTAAGGCACGGATTAAAATTGAAAAAGAGATTCTTATCTGCGCACTCGTCCAGCGCACTCGCATCAATATAAAGTGAACAACCATCCGGTGTTATTTCAATATGGTCCAGGTCATCGCGAAGTTGATCATCTTTTAGCAAAGACTCTTCTTCGGATGTCAACTGTTGCCCTTTTTCCCGTACAGAAGTAATCACCAGAGAAATTCCGGCACTATCCGCACAACCAGCTATTTTTTGTAAAATCTCAGTTGTATTTTGATCAAGAGTACCATGAGCATTCTCATAGAACACAAAGACCTGCGGAATTACACCGATATTCCCTTCTTTAATCTGACCGTTTTCATCAAATTGGGACGAATTAAACTGTGCTACAGATTGTCCACCACATATGCTATTGATCACGGCAATGCGGTTCTCGAGTCTCTTAAGTTGCTCTCGAACTTGATCTCTATTGGAAGCAATCGTCAACATTCTGTAAATGCCATCTGGATACAGCTTCTCATGTAACTGATACGCATTACCGTCAACTATTTCGCCGAGTTCTGTTAGTATTTCACGAAGTGTTGCACAGCTACGTGAAGGATCAAGATACATGAACTCGTAGGAATACGGAATCATTGAATGAATAATTTGGTATATACTGCTGCGTAACATATTTCCCAGTTTAGTCTCTCCCTCCCGGGTGTCTCCTTCATAGCTAATCAGGAGAGAGAAAGGCTTACATAGGTCATACGAAAAAGGAAGTTTCACCCATACACTATCTTTGTCTTTTTCAACAACACCAAAAGGGTACAAATTCTCAACTGCAGCTGCCTCGGTCGGAATTTCTAAATCTCCAACATACAATTCCTTTGATGAGCAAGGAACTGGAGGAAAACTGTTCCATGCAGACGCATTGTCGTTAATATTTGCCTTGGCGTTCTCCAAACCAGTCTGGATATTCTCCTCTTGTTTGCTGGCATCTAACGTCGCTGCTTCCAGCATTTTCTCTAAGCGTGGAAGCTTTTCGGAATAATATGCTACAAGCATCTGTGCACTATGACAAAAGCGACGATAATCAGATGCCTTAGGTTTTTTAGCTAGGAATCCCGTCTGAGGCTGAAATAATAACTTTCGCAACGCAGCATCAAAAAAATCTCTTTCAGCTATTTTAAGCGCCAGCTCACTACCATCAGAGCTGAAGTCAGGAGGCATACCGAATAATCCTTTGTACATCGCTGTTGTTTGAGCGTAAGCGCGATCGCCGGCACCGATCCTACTCTTACAGAGTTCAACTTCCTTTTCCAGTTCGTCTTTGCTCCAACGTTGCCCCGTCTCAAATGATTCTTCTATCATCTGGCAACTACGCATCACAGCAGCATATAATTCAATGATGTTCCGATCCATCGTTTACCTCCATGATTTACCAAAAATCGCTTTCACGATCCAAACCACAATGATAATTGTCAGCACTGTAGGCAGAATGGCCTTCGAGAGAGTCCATGCTAGAGATAAAAGCCATACTATCAGCGAGATCAGCCCAAATACCACCACGGCACCTAAAATAAACGCGACGAATGCAATGACAATAGTCTGTGCACCTCTATCACGAAATTGAATGAATGCAAACAGCATCAATGCCCAACCGCCTACAATCATCGGAATTCCATTAAAATTCCAATAGCAGTAAGGATCTCCAATCATTGTTCGCAGCCAATTAAATGCAATGAAAAATATTAATCCACTCAGGCAGAGTCCTACGGCAATGGAACTCAGCAATACTGCTAATGAATTCATTTCTCTTTGTTGTTTAACTGGTGGAATAGGTTCATCGTCAAGTTCCAATGGTGCTACAGGCGCACTAGTCTCAAAGATATATCCTGCAAAACGACCGTTAGTATATACCACATCTACAGGAGACTCGTCCAACATGCTACATTTTCCGTTAGCTGTGTCGATTACAAGCTTTTCGGTCTCGGCTGAACGATACTCTGGCTGATAAATCTTCACCAAGATATCTGGATTTGCAGGTACAGAGTACACAGCACCGTCAAAGTCCTGGGAGACTGCCACTTGTGACAATATGTACTTTTTGTGCCATTTTCCATAAACAATCATTTTCATCACTCGTTTCAAAATTATAAGTATAAGCGAGAGGTTTAACGCTCCGCTTTTTCCGATGAAGGCGAATACTAAAACCCCTCAATAATTCAACGATTGGCAAGACGCAGGTATGCAAACGACTATTTGTGCTTTTCGTAGAGTAGCTTACTCTACGAGAGATAATACTGGCTATATTATACTCACTTCTGGAGCGATTTTCAACCTCTCCGGGAGGTATTTTTACGAAAGCTGTCGAAAAAACAGACCACATCTGAAATCAGCAATGAAAATTCTCTTGTTTTTACCTTATTCGCCGTCAAAATTATAGTCATGCGAAGGGAGGAAATCGCTATGCCGAGAAAAGGTGAAAATATCTACAAGCGAAGTGACGGTCGATGGGAAGGAAGATACATAAAATCCCGCCATCCAACTGGAAAGGCACAGTACGGGTATGTATATGCCAAGAGTTATCGCGAGGCCAAAACCAAGCTTGCGCATGCGATCAGAGCATGTAATATTTCAGAAACAAACGCACATAAAAACGAAAGATCTATCAATCTTCAAGAGCTGGCAGCTGAGTGGATGTCATTAAGACATAGCCGGATGAAAGAATCGACCCAAGTAAAATACCAAAACTTATTGAACACCTATGTTCTTCCAACCATTGGAGAGCACCTGGTGGGAGAATTAACGAACGAGTATTTGGAGAGCTTTTGCAATGAACTACTCTCTTCAGGTGGGGTTAAGCAAAGTGGGTTGTCGACCAAAACAGTTTCAGATGCTTTGTCTCTTATTCGGAATATTTTGAGGTATGCAGCAGACAGCGGGAGAATGCCCGGTTGTGATGCACGATCGATCACGATAAAACAAGATTCAAAAGAAATGCGAATTTTGAATCGGAGCGAGCAGGAACGATTGTGCCAATATCTGCGTAGCAATCCCACTCCGATGAATATGGGCATTTTACTTTGCTTGTTTACGGGACTCCGAGTCGGCGAAATATGTGCACTGCACTGGGAAGATATTTCGCTGTGCGAACGCACCTTACACATCCATCAAACGATGCAGCGCATCCAAGTACCAGAATCTCTAAGTTCAAAAACAAAGGTTATCGTTACAACACCAAAGAGCCCTTGCTCTATTCGTATCATTCCCATACCAGATGATTTGGTAAATGAGCTCTATCGGCAAGAATGCCTGCATGAAGGGTATTTTTTGACCGCAAGTGATCAATCGTTTATTGAACCAAGAACCATGCAAAACCATTTTAAGCGGGTGCTATTGGAATGTTCCATCTGTGAGGCTAATTTTCATTCACTTCGCCATACATTTGCTACCCGTTGTGTAGAATTGGGATTCGACATCAAAACCCTCAGCGAAATTTTGGGTCATGTAAGTGTAACTATAACCATGAACCGATATGTCCATCCGTCTATTGACCTGAAACGGGACAACATGGATCGGCTTTCCGCCCTATTCGCCGTCAAATAAAACCGTCATCCCCACCAATTACTGTTGAGACAGCAGCGATTGGTGGGGTGTTTTCGTAGAGTAAGCTACTCTACGAATTTAAGGTCTATAATCTCAACCGGGCAGTGGAGTTTATTCTACTGCCCGGTTTTGCATTACGTTTCAATTTACAGGTGCAAGTTGCTGAAATAATTCTATCATCATACAACCACAAATGCAATACGCATTTGTGGTTTGTTGCTGATTAGATGGGTATCTTATATAATACAGGTGAAGAAAAGTGGCGTGGAGGCGATGGAAATGCAGCTGGAAATTGACTTCCTGCGTGTAGGGCAACGGATTAAAACCGCACGGCAGGAGCACAAAATGAGTCAGGCAGAGCTCAGCAGACTGGTCGGCTGTTCCAACAACCACATGAGCCATGTCGAGGTCGGTCAGACAAAGGTATCTCTCACAATGCTCCTGCGTATCTCCTTTGCTTTAGGGAAAGACTTGAATTACTTTCTGCTGGACACACCCTATGTGGATCGGGACTGCGTTATCAATAGCGATATTGCACGGAAACTTGAGGAGTGCAATCCCGCCACCCTGGTCTCTGTCAACAAAATGATTGATGTTCTCTTGGAGCATCAACAGCTTCTCGCACAAGAGCAATCATAATACTCTTCTTTCGCTTTGCTTAATGCTGTAGGAAAACTGGCAGCAAAAAAGTCACAGCGCAAGACTGCCGGTTTTTCGATAGGGCGGTCTTGCGCTATTTTTATTATCTACGAGGAGATGACGAAATGTTTCATCCAATTACGATGGCTCATAATTTCTTTACCCGCATTCAATATGCGCTGGAATTGGATAAAACTTTGCACGATTTGGAATCTGAGCTGCATGAGAGTGACGATCCTGACAGAATTATTCATCATGCTTTGGAGGTGGCCTGTAAATTTTATGGCGCAGACTGGGCTGGCTTTCTGGATGTAGACCTGGAGCTTCGCCTGTGGACGCCGTTTATGTGGTACAATCAGGCATCCGAAGATAAAACGACGCAGCTCCTACAGGAGTACGAATCCATGGACGAATTTGACCAGTGGACCAATGCCATGGAGACAAACCATGCCCTGATAATACCGGACACCGAAGCCACAAAAGAAATGTATCCGCAGGAATACAAAATGTATAAACGGCTGCAAGCGCACTCCGTTCTGGCGGTTCCCGTTAAGCCCCGGCCTGTGGGATTCCTTGTTCTGCGGAATCCTACCCGATATATCACGCACAGCAGTATGCTGCAAAACCTTGCATTCGTGGTTCTCGCAATCGGCAACGAAAAACGGCTGTTGGACGGTATCAAAGCATCGTGGTCACCGGCTGAAATTCAGGATGAGAACGACATCGTGCTTCACTTTTTTGGTGAATTTTCCATCCACACTTCTCATGGCGTACTCCGTGAAGGCGAGATCAACTCTCCTGGAATCTGCCAGTTGATTACCTACCTATTCCTGCATCCGAACCGAGCGATTTCGCCCCGGGAACTTGCAGGGGCGCTTAACCCGGAGGAAGCCATCGATCAGGATAATCCCGGAGAGAACATAAAATATCTGGTCTATCGGCTGCGGCATCACTATGTGGTGCTGGAAGGGGTTTCCCTTGTCGATACCACAACTAACGGCTATACCCTCAACCACAAGCTGCATATCACTACCGATTTGGATCAATTCAATCAGTGCATAAATGCCGCTCATGAAACCATCTCGATCACCTGGAAGATACATCTTTTGGAGCATGCGATTGAGATATACAAAGGCAGCGTTTTTCCCTCTGCCGCATCCAACATATGGCTTGTCCCAACTGTAGCGCACTATCAACTGGAATATCTCAAAGTAATCGATGAGCTACTGGAGCTTCTGGCGGGACTCCGTGATTACAGCCGCATTCATTACTATGCAACAGAATCTCTCAAACTGGAACCCGGACATGTAAGCTCCCATTTCTGGCTGATAAACGCATCCTACCAACAAGGCTCCGCTCAAATTGCCAAATTGGAACTGCAACGAGCAGCTCAGGTCTTGACCAAAGAAGAATATGCCGACCTTGTTGAAAGTCTAAAGGAAGTTCGTCTGCTTCACGGCGAATTCGCCGCAAAAAGCACTCCGTAACCGTCATACAACCATCATACAACCGCCATACAACCCGATTTTTTCTATACCACCGCCATGCAACCGTGAAACCACCGGTCGTACCACCCCCGTAAGTTAGATTTTGAAGGCAATAGCTAAATTGCCTTTGACATCTGACTTACGGGGGTTCTTTTTTGTCTGAACCAAGTTCCAACGGAGCAGCCGCTTTTGCATTTGTTTGCAGAGGCGGCTGCTCTTTTTTTATGCCCTGCACTGAGTATCGGTGCCGCTCTCCTCCTCCATTTTGATTTGTCCGAAAACACAAATCAAAATGGAGGTCAATCATGAGCTTTAACTATGCGCGGGAAAAGCGCAAATTTGAAAAGGAATGGGAAGTACTGTATCAGAAGTACTCCCGTACCGGAATGCCTGAGGATGCCATTGCTCAGATGAAGGAATATGACTGGGTATGTTTTTGTGGCAACCGCATCTACCAGATGCACACTCAGGCAATTCCACAAGAGGTATTTGACGCTGACGAGGAGCATTCCACCCTACTTAAAAAGTTTCCCAATTTGTCGGTTCAGCTGGAGCTTGGCTCCGGTCGTTACGGTTGGATCGAGTCGATTGAGGATGATGTCCTGTACGGAAGGCTTCATGCCCTCGCGCCAAAGGATTTGGAGCTGGTCACGCTGCTTGTAATCGAGAAGTACACCCGTGCCGGTATCGCCAAGTTGTGGGGCTGCTCCCGAAGCGCCATCACCCAGCGGGTCAATAAAATTGCAGCGTTTTTGTACGCACGATAAGAATCTGTTCTCCTAAAAAGAAACAGCCGTCCTCCTGCCATACTGCGGTTCAATTTGCAGCATTGGCAAAGGGCGGCTGTTTTTCTGTTATGTGGTATGCGAATCACCTTGAATAAGCTTGGGATTATAGTCCGCAATGTAAAAGGCACAGGTGCACAAAACCGATACAAGCTGAGACTCATCCAGCTTTTTTAACTGCGCTTTCAAAATATCCCAGGACTGGGGAAGCAGCATATCCTCCTGCTGCATTTCTGCAATCTTCCAGGCTTTTTCAATATTCTGTGCGATGACCACATCGCACTCCTGCTTATCTACCGCAAATTTTCTGTAATTATGGTTTCGGTTCTCCTGATTGACCCGGCGCTTGTAAGTACCCGCCCGCAGCTCTTCCATAGATGCAGTATAGGTATCATAGTCGGCATCCGGGATGGACTTCATGTGGTAAAACGCCTCCACCATGGGGTAGTTCAAGTACAGCTTTCCCATATCCGAGGATTCCACAAAGAAGGAAATCATCTCCAAAATCTTCTCAGGCGAAAATTGCGGATCTTGCGGGTCAAGGTCAAAGATCAAAAGAATGTCCGAATATCGCTGATCGAACAGCTTCTTCTTCTCCACATCTCTTTCGTGTCCTTTGAGCACCTGGAGAATATCCAGCGACTCAGGATCTCCATCCCGAAACAGCTCGTTATACAGCGTATAGATGTTGGTATTATAGGAAACCAGCTCATGCTTTTCGCCAATTCCGTACACCTGAAGCAAATGCTCCATCAGCTTATAGTCAGTCTTTTGTCCCTCAACCAGAACCAGAATCTTACTTTTTTCATCAGCCATTGAACTCACCGCTCATATATAGCTTTTCTAGATTATGACCCTCCCGCAGCTCTCTGCTGGTGGCGTTGGCAAGAGAAGTCAAGCGGTCCTTTGTAAGAATGAAGTAACAGTCAGGCCGCATAATGCGATTGGTCAGCAGATTGGTGTTGTGCGATGTCAGGATAATCTGCGTGTTCTGCATTTTTTCCAGAATGGCTACAATGCTTTCCGATAATTCAAAGTGATAGAATGCGTCAAACTCATCGATAAAGATAAACGAAGCATCCTTGGCTGTCTTATACCAGTAGAAGAAACTGTAAAGAGCCTTTGTACCGCTGGAAGCAACCCGGAAAAACGGCAGCGGCGTTTCTGTGTCAAAATAAAGCGCCTTTTTTCCATCCGGCGCAACCTTAACAATCAAATTCTCCTGAATGCCGGAGGCATGAAGAAAGTCTTCCAACTCCTTCAAGTTATCTTCTTCAAATACAAAGGTGTAGTAATCGTTACTCTTGCTTTTGAAGCCGATGTAGCGATCCTCTCCCAGGCTTCTGTACCACAGCATACTATTGACAAACTTCATCATGCTGTGCAGCGGATGTGACTGAGGGAACACCGTGTTATTCACGACATATTTGAGGATACAGTCCATCTCCTGAAACGCCCAGTTCAGCGTGGGAGCCAGCTTGTGAACCCCGTCCAGGGTTCCTCTGTTCTTTTGATAATCGTACTCAAAGAGTAGGCTTCCGTCCAGAAGCACCTTTTCATAAATCAGTGTCTGGTCATCCGTTTTGCAATAACGGTAATCCACCTCGCCGGAATCGAACCGGAATACATAATGAAATTCCGCATAGTCATCCAGATTGCCCACATTCAGGTAGTAATCGTACAAATGGGGCGTCACATTCTTGGAGGACAGGTGGGACACAATATCGAAAATGGCCAGACCAAAGTTGGACTTACCGGAAGCATTCTTTCCGTAGATAATCATCTTGCTGATAAAACCGTCCGTAATGCAATCGGTGCTGAATTTGTAATCACGGACATCCGATAAATCAAGGCGGATTGTTTCCTTGAAATTCTTAAATCCTTTCACTTCAAAGAGCTTAAGCATATAAAGGCACCTCCCTACGCTTATTATAACCGGTTTTTCCTCTTCGTCAAGCTTTTCCGTAAATAAATTACGGATTGCTCGCAAAATATTTTCGGAATAGTTTTTCTGGAACAATAGGGTTAGGGATTGCTGTCATTTTGCCAAAATTCAAAACGGGTTTTTATTTGTGTTTTGTTCTGTTTGCTGAAAAATAAATTATTTGCAAAATCTGCTTAACAAAACGGCCTTTTCGCTGCCTACACAGTGAAGGGGCTTTTTCTCCTTCCTGTACCTTGAAAATTACATATACGGTATTACCGGCACAAGAACCATGCAATAGCGATCAGGATGCGCCGCCAGGATGGGCAGATTCATGGAGGTGAACTCACAAAGCTGTCCGAGCGATCTACGCAAGCCTGAAACCCGCAATGGCGCAGCGGGTGCGATGACAGCATGGGGCAACAATGATACTTCCTCACGGCCTCCTGATGACTTGGGAGGAACCCTGCGGCGCACGATACGAACGATGCTGCGGAGTTATGACGGCTCGGCCAAGAGCGACTGGTAATATCCCCATCGTCAGGGGGCGTGGCAAATGTGGCGAAAAAACATCATAAGCAAAATTGAAACAGCCGTACCGATCCCCGCTGTACTTCGTACAGCCTCAAGAAATCGGTGCGGCTGCTTTACATAGCACCAATGAGTTTCCGAAGGAAGGAGGAATTTGATGCAAACTTATTTGCGTGGCGATTTATATTATGCCAACCTGAACCCAGTCGTCGGCTCCGAGCAGGCCGGACGCCGCCCGGTAGTAATTATACAGAATGACGCTGGGAACCGATACAGCCCCACGGTAATCGTGGCTCCCGTGACCAGCAAGCAGGATGTAAAGCCAAAGCTGCCAACGCACTGCTTTATCCCAGCCGGTTCTGTTCTGAAGCTACCTTCGATTGTACTTTTGGAGCAGCTCCGCACCATAGATAAACGCCGCCTGGAAGATTACATCGGCAAAATCGACGGCACATATATGAAAGAGCTTGACAGAGCACTCGCCGTCAGTATTGGATTAACAAATCTGTCTCAGCTTATCCTTGATAGCAACGCTGAGATGCACAACATAGGAGGTCAATCATGTTTGAAGAAAGAATTGCAGCCCTGAATCAGGAAACCGAATCCATGCAGCCGGTGGCCGCTATGGGCAAGCGCACATATACCGTCGATGAAATTCAGGATATTCTGGGAATCAGCCGCCCGACTGCTTACGCCCTAGTCAAGAAAAATGAATTTCACAGCGTTCGCATTGGCGGGCAAATCCGCATCTCCAAAAGGAGCTTTGACGAGTGGCTGGACCAGAGCGGCATCTGATGTCAAAGGTGTCACTACCTGCAAACCTCTGAATTTGCACATTTGCGAATTGATCTAACTTCTCCTACAATGTAGCCAGCACCAAGAAATTTAGTCACATTGCAGGAGGTACATATTATGGCGCGTACAAATGGCGGATGCGTAGCTGCATCTGAATTGGATACGAGCGAGAAACGAACATACACGGTTGAGGAGATCCAGAACATTCTTGGGATCAGCCAGCCTACTGCGTACAATCTGGTACACAGCAACCTGTTCCACTGGGTAAAAATCGGACGGCATATCCGCATTTCCAAAAAGAGTTTCGACCACTGGCTCGATAGCGGAATGGTAGGTGGTCCCAATGTATGAGACTTCTGCTTCCAACGCAAAGACCAGTATGTCGGTTCCAGAAATGAGCCGCCTGCTGGGGCTATCCAAGGTGGAAGGGTACTGGCTGGTAAACAAGGGAAAGTTCAAAACCATTGTAGCCGCCGGTAAGATGCGGATCATGCTGGACAGCTTTGAGGAATGGTATGCCGGACAGTTTCACTACAAGAAGGTCACTGGCGAACCGCCCGGTGGCAAATGGACTGCAACCACCATGAGCATTCCGGAAACCGCAGAGCTCCTCGGCATCTGCGACTGCTGTATCTATGAACTGATTAAGAAGGATCACTTCAAGGTGCTGCAGATTGACCACCGGACACGGGTGGACAGAGCCAGCTTCGAAGCGTGGTATCATTCCCAAAGCTATTATCGTACTGTCGCCGACCGTCAGCTGGACGAAGAGCAGTACAAGGACACCCTCACCCTGCCGGAAATCCGAAAGCTCCTCGGCGTTCACCGGAATACCGTATACGCTCTGGTTCAGTCCGGGAAGCTGGAAGTCATCGACACAGGAAGACTTAAGCGTGTCCCAAAAGCCAGCTTTGAACGCTGGTATCAATCTCAAACCCGCTACAAGAAAATCGGAGGTGATGACGATGGCATCCATCGTTAAGAGAAAAAGCAAGTATTCCGTGGTCTATACCTGTACGGACGAAAACGGCGTCAAGCGCCAGAAGTGGGAAACCTTTCCCACCAACGCAGAAGCCAAGAAGCGAAAGGCCCAAGTAGAATTTGAGCTCAGCACCGGAACCTTCATCGCTCCTACTGCGAAAACGCTCCGAGACCTGCTGGAGGAGTACATATCCATCTATGGCATCAACAACTGGGCGCTCTCCACATACGAAGGCCGCAGAGGGCTGATTGACAACTACATCAATCCCATCATCGGAGACATGAAGCTGGATGCCATCACGCCCCGTATCATGGACCAGTATTACAAGAATCTGCTGAAGGTACGGGCTAAGCCCCGTCCCTGGCAGCCGGACAAGGTGGAATACCTTTCCGCACACACGGTCAGAGAAATACATAAGCTGCTTCGCAATGCCTTTAATCAGGCTGTGAAATGGGAGCTGATGTCCAGAAATCCGGTGCTGAACGCAACCTTGCCCAAATGCGAGGCCAAGCCGAGAGATATCTGGACAGCGGAAACCCTGTTCCACGCCCTTGAGGTTTGTGACGATGACAACCTGTCCCTAGCTCTGAATCTGGCATTCTCCTGTTCTCTGCGAATGGGCGAGATGCTGGCGCTGACCTGGGACTGCATCGACATTACCCGGGAAAGCATTGATAAGGGTATGGCGAGCATCTATGTAAACAAGGAATTGCAGCGGGTTCAGCGTCAATCGCTGGACGCTCTGGACAGCAAGGGAGTTATGAAAATCTTCCCGGCTGTCCTGCAATCCAGACATACCGCATTGGTTCTCAAAGAGCCTAAGACCAAGACCAGCGTCCGTAAAGTTTTCCTGCCCAAGACGGTTGCAGAAATGCTGATAGATCGCAAGAAGGAGCAGGACGAGCTCAAGGAGCTGTTCGGCGATGAGTATACCGACTACGGCTTGGTATTCTGCTCCCCTCTGGGAACGCCCATGGAGGGGCAGGTCATCAACCGGGCGCTGAACAAGCTCATCGCCGACCACGATTTGCCGAAGGTCGTTTTTCACAGTCTCCGCCACAGCAGTATCACCTACAAGCTGAAGCTCAACGGCGGCGATATGAAATCCGTTCAAGGTGATTCCGGTCACGCACAGGTCAAGATGGTCGCCGATGTGTATTCCCACATCATCGACGATGACCGCCGCCTGAACGCTCAGCGGTTCGAGGAAGCCTTTTACTCCGGGCATCAGGTGGAAGCAGCCCCGGAAAGCAAACCGCCTGTGGAGGCGGCAGAAGCCTCTGACCAGGAGCTTCTGATGAAGCTTCTGCAAAAGCCCGAGATGGCGTCACTCTTGAAGGCGCTGGCACAATCGCTGTAACCGTAAAAGCAAGGCTTGATCAGATCATCACGCCTTGCTTTTTCCTTGTCTCCGGTTTATAATGATTGCAAACGGAACAAACACCTGATTTTGGACTCCTTGCTAATCGCAAGCTAATCAGACGCATCAAAACGCCTCTTTTTCGGCTTGTTTCCGCTTGTACTATTTTGACAGCAAAACACGAGAAAACCCTTGCAAAATCAAGACTTTTCAGCATTGGTTTGATTGGTTTTTCTCGCATTCGGACGAACTCCTAAGCGTGGGGCCGGAGGTTCAAATCCTCTCTGGGACGCCAGCTCAAAAAGCCGGAAAACCTTGAAAAAGTAAGGTTTTCCGGCTTTTTTATCTCCAATAAAATTCATAAAGCCACGGCACGAAAAAAACAGTCTATTCATGGAGCAGATCCCTGTATGAAACAGGCCGGTATGTCCGCCGTGGACAAATCGGCAAAGCGTTTCTTTTTTCTGCCTTGGCCCACGGTTCTTGTGTAACAAGCCGGAATTCTATCCTGGTGGGCGGCGCGTTTTTTCCTGCGGGGCGCCTCCCACGTCTATTCTCGGAGCAGGGTCACATGATTTTTGTGATAGTCAATCAGCCCCTCCCGGCGCATTTTAGATAGCTCCACCGAGAGGCCGCTGCGTTCCACCGAGAGATAATCGGCCAGCTCCTGCCGGGAAAAGGGGATGTCGAACCGGGCGCTGTTCTGTTTCTGGGCCATGGCGGAAAAATAGGATAACAGCTTGGCCCGCGTCGTGCGCTGCGCCATGTGTAAGAGCTTTTCATTGCACGCCAGGTTTTTCCCCGCCATGTCGGCCAGGAGATTGCGGATGACTCTGCTGTGGTGGGAACAGGCCGTGGGGCAAACCGTCAGGATCCGTTTGACATTCAAAAACAGAACCTCACAATCCGAATCTGCCAGCACACTGACCGTCATCGCGGTCCCTGCCGCGCAGGCAAACGTCTCGGCAAAGGATCTTTCTTTTATCAAATATTTCATTTAAAGTAGGCATATCATTGCCCCCTTTTCATTTTGAATGCTTATCTAGCAAACCATGGCCTGAATTTACCACGATTCTCTTTTTGTGTAGTGCGTATTTTTGCCCGCGCCGTGTTTGATGATATAGCCATCTGCAACCAGTTTCTTTAAGTGGCGCTCTACTGTGGATGCGCTCAGGCTGGGGCATAGCTCCAGAATTTCCTTCTTTGTGAACTTGCCCAATTTATTTTCGATGGCGTTTTTTACGGTATCGAGGGATGTGGGGCTTACGATCTGGATGCGGTCATCGAAATCGCGGTATGCGGCAATGATCGTGCTTAGCAGATATTTGACAAACGCGGTGGGGTCGTCCTGCTGCTCGTGCCAGCCAACCTGTGAATCCTCCAGTGCTGCATAGTAGGCATCCTTATTCTTTGCGATTTTGGCTTCCAGCGAGATATACTTACCGACCTCATAGCCTGCGCGGTACAGCAACAGGGTTGTCAGCAGACGGGACATTCTGCCGTTGCCGTCAAGGAACGGATGGATGCAAAGGAAGTCGTGAATAAACACGGGGATAATCAGCAGCGGATCAACTTTTCCTTCACCGATGGCGCGGTTGTATTCGTCGCAGATCACCTGCATGGCTTCCGGAGTTTCATATGGAGCCGGCGGTGTGAACAGTGTAAACCGTTTTCCTGCTTCGTCTGTTGCGCTGATATAGTTCTGCACATTCTTGAAGCTGCCGCCGAAGCCAGAATCGGTATGGCTAAGCAGTATCTTATGGAGCTGCAGAATGTAATTCGGTGTCAGCGGAATATAGTCAAAATTTTCATGCACAATATTCAACGCATCGCGGTAACCTGCGATTTCTCTCTCATCGCGGTTGCGAGGTGTCGTGCGTTCATTCATAAGCCGACGCAGGCGGGTTTCAGTTGTTCGGATGCCCTCAATGGAGTTGGATGCCTCGGTACTCTGTACTTTGGCAATCTCAACCAACCGCTCGAGCTCCCGAGGTTTTTGTTTTATATATGTGGACTGTTTTCCTTTGTACTCATGAATCAGAGACAGATAGTTGACGACCTCATTACCCCATTTCCGGTTTTCCAGACCTGCATAATCAAAACGGCGCATCTCGTCACCTCCAGAAACTATTCTCGTCAATTATAACACATATGACGAGAAAAATCAACAGGTGAAGCAAACCTTGTGTGCGTTTTGTTTCACCTAAAGTTGCGAAATGTCTTGCTTACATTTACATTTGTCGTAATGCCACGATTAATATTATGATAAAAAATTTCACTGCAATTCTTGAGCATTATTTACCTTGAAGCGGCGCGTTTTTTCCTGCAGGGCGCCTCCCACGTCTATTCTCGGAGCAGAGTCACATGATTTTTGTGATAGTCAATCAGTCCCTCCCGGCGCATTTTGGAAAGCTCCACCGAGAGGCCGCTGCGTTCCACCGAGAGATAATCGGCCAGCTCCTGCC
>OFMI01000060.1_pt1 | contig 95961 bp, 73 predicted proteins | sample 1541741 | NCBI WGS metagenome assembly OFMI01 (sample SAMN04209219, study PRJEB22552) | human gut metagenome | biome: gut; material: feces | host: Homo sapiens | place: USA: Oklahoma | reverse complement strand
GCATTTTGGAGCGCGTAGACTATCTGGGGCATACCGTAAACTTCAAGACTACAAAGAAGTCCTACAAGAGTAAGAAGAAAATCTGGAATGACCCTGAGAATTGGGTGATCTTCGAGAACACCCAGCCGCCGATCATCGAGGAAAGCGTGTTCCTGATTGTTCAGAATATTCGCAAGGCGCGTCGCCGTCCTACCAAGATGGGTGAAATGGGTATGTTCTCCGGGCTTCTGTATTGCGCAGAGTGCGGCGGCAAAATGTATCAATGCCGCGCTACCAACTTTGCAGAGAACCAGAAATACTTCATCTGCTCTACCTACCGCAAGGGCAAGGATCTCTGCACGACCCATTCTATCAAGAATGTTGTGCTGCACGAAATTGTTCTGCGAAATCTGCGGGAAGCAATCTCCTATGTTTCAGAACATGAAGCGGAGTTCATTCAGGACGCAGCCGAGAGCGATATGCGGGACAGAGATGCAGAGTTTGTTCGGAAGCGTGAAACGCTGGCAAAGGCAGACACGCGGATTGCCGAGCTTGACCGCATTATCTCCCGACTGTATGAGGACAACGTGATTGGAAAACTGTCAGACGAACGGTTTATTAAAATGTCCCATGACTACGAGCTGGAACAAAGCAACCTGAAATCAATGGCAGATGTCCTGCGCAAGGATCTGAAGCAGCAGGAGCAGCAGAAAACCAATGTTAAGGCGTTTATCGCTGCCGTGAAGAAGTACACGGATTTGCAGGAGCTTGACGCGGCTGTTCTCCGTGCTTTCATTGACAGGATCGAAGTTTCCCATGTTGACAAGAAATCCAGAACGCGGGAAATCACCATCGTCTATAACTTCATCGGTGCATTTGACTTCACACGGGCAATCGAAAATGCCCGCAACATAAGTAAAAAAGAGCAAAGAACGGCATAGCCGTTAAGCTACACCGTTCCTTGCTTCAATGTTTTCCTAAGTCACCGCCCCATCCGGGAGACGGTGTTTTTTTGTTGGATGCCGTGCGGTTTCCTCCGGCGGCGCCGATGGGGCAGTGCGTGTCCCACGTTCACCTCATCCGTCGCGGCGGAACGCGCCGTCGGCATACGCATACACCGCGCAGCCGAGCGCGGCGGCGTCGGCCGCGTCGTGCGTGGCGAGCACGAGGGTCTTGGCCCGCGCCGCGTCCGCGACCAGCGCGGTCACGCGCTGCCGCAGCGCCGCGTCCAGCCCGCGAAACGGCTCGTCGAGCAGCAGCATCGGCGCGTCATACGCCAGCGCGCGCGCGATGGCCACGCGCTGCTGCATGCCGCCGGAGAGCGCCGCGGGGTACTGGTCGCGCGCATCGCTCAGCTCCAGCCGCTCGAGCCACGCCAGCGCCTGCGGCATGGTCTGCGCCCGGTCGGAGAGCACGGCGTTGACGTTTTCCGCCGCCGTGCGCCACGGCAGCAGCCGCGGCTCCTGAAAGACGCAGGCCATGCGCCCCGGCGACACGCGCACCGTGCCGCCGTCCGGCGCGCGCAGCCCGGCGAGCACGCGCAGCAGCGTCGTCTTGCCGCAGCCGGACGGGCCCATGAGCGCGATGTGCCCGCCGTCGGGCACGGTGAGATCGACGGCGCGCAGGACGGCGCGGCCGTCATACGTCACGGTGAGGTCACGTGTTTCGATCATGCGCTGCCGCCTCCTTTCCCGCGCGGAGTGAGTGCGCGCAGCACCAGCCGCTCGAGCCCGACGCTGAGCAGGATGACCGCGAGCGTCCAGGCGAAGAGGTCGGTGGTCTGTAGGTACAGCTTCGATTCATAGATCATGCGGCCGATGGCGCTGTGCGGTACGGTGAGCACCTCGGCGGCGATGCCGGCCTTCCAGCCGAAGCCGAGGCCCGAGCGCAGCGCGGCCAGAAAGTGCGGCCGCACGCTCGGCACATAGATCCGCCGCAGGACGCGCCCGCGCGGCCAGCCGTACACCCGCGCAAGCTCGAGCAGCGCGGGGTCGGCCGAGCGGATGCCGGTGCAGACGTTGCTCCACACGACGGGCAGCACCATGAGCAGCGCGATGAACACCGGCAGCCAGTCGCGCGCGATCCAGATGAGCGCGAGCACGACGAACGACGCCACCGGCGTGGACTTGACGACCGTCATGAGCGGGCGCAGCAGCGCGTCGGCGGTTTTCGATATCATGCACGCGGCGGCCAGCGCCACGCCGAGCACGACCGCCCCCGCCACGCCGAGCAGCACCCGGCCGATGGACACGGCCGTGATGCGCCAGAACGCCCCGGTCGCGGCAAGCTCGCAGAGCCTGCGCACGACCGTCCACGGCGCGGGCAGCAGCAGCTCCCGGTGCACGAGCAGCGCCAGCGCCGCCCACACGGCAAGCCAGAATGCGAGCGTCAGCGCGCCGCGGGCAAAGCGCTTCATTTCAGGATGCAGTAGAAGTCATCGCCCGGCACCTCGCCGCCGATGCTCTGCGGGGCGACGGTGCTCAGCGCCGTGAGAAACTCCGTCAGCGCGGCCTGCATGTCCGCGCCGGACACGAAGCAGACGTTGCAGTTCGGGATGGCCTTGGCGGCCACGGCGGCCTTGGCGAAGATGCCGGCATCCTCGATCATCTGGCCGGCCTGGTCGGGCTCGGCCGTCAGGTACTCGATGGACGCCTGATACTCGGTCAGGAACGCCTTGACCTCGTTCGGGTGCTCATCGGCAAACGCCTTGCGCACGACGACGCAGCCCTGCACGAGGCTGCCGGCCTCGGAGACCTTGTCCCACTCGGCGGTCAGGTCGAGTGCGACGGTGAGGGCGGGGTTGGCCGCGCGGGCGATCGTGACCATCGGCTCCGGCAGCACGGCGATGTGCACCTCGCCGGAGGCGAGCGCCGTGTTGAGCTCCGCCGGCTGGGCATAGGTGTTGTCGATGGTGATGTCCGTGCCGACGGTCAGGCCATTTTTCTCGCACAGGTACTGGAAGATGAACGTCGGGTTCTGCACGGGGACGCAGACGTTCTTGCCGCGCAGGTCGGCAAAGGACGTGATGCTCTCCGTGCCGTCGGTCACGACGTAGAGCACGCCGCGCGTGTTGAGCGCGAGCACCTGCACGGCGCCGCCGGTCTTGTTGTAGAGCGCGGCGGCGGCGTTCGTCGGCAGGGCGGCGATGTCGGCCGTGCCGTTGACGAGCGCGGCGGTGGCGTTGCTCGGGTCGGTCTCGACGGTGAAGTTGTAGCTCAGCGCGGTCGTGCCGGCCTTGCTGTCGGACATGAGCTTGGCCATGCCGAAGCCGGTCGTGCCGTTGAGCGCGACGACGTTGACGGTCAGGTCCTTGTCGACGGCGGTGTCCGTGTCCTTCTGGCCGCAGGCGGCGAGGGCGAACACCATGATGACGGCCAGCAGCACCGCCGTGAGTTTGCGCAGATGGGTCATTGCAGATCTCTCCTTTTCGTGTAGCCGCCCGCCGGAAGAGACAAAAAATGCCATGCCCAGAAGGCATGGCGGTGCAGCAGTGCACGCACGCAGCCTTCCACCTCATGGGCGATTCGGTGTCAGATTCGGTGCGGGATCGGCGGCGGCCGGGCCGGAAGCACAGCTTGCGGCGCGGGCGCATAGTTTGCTGTAATTATGCCACGGAAAGGCAGGCGTGTCAAGCATTTGCGCCGGAATTTCCAAAAGCTGCACACAGGCGGAAAAGTGTGCGGATTTGTGAAAAATTCTCGCAGTTTGTCGTTATCAAAACGACGGGACTGGGCATTGAAAATTTTTCATAGATATTGTATGATGGGAAGCAGGGAATCCTGCGTCCGGCCGGAATAGGAGCCGGCCGGTGCAAATTTGTTGGAAAGGGAACTGAAAAAATGGAACAGATCGATTACAAATTCATTGACCAGGTCCTCGCAGATCACGCCTGTGACGCCTCGCAGATCATTGCGATCATGCAGGACGTGCAGGGAAAATACCGTTATCTGCCGAAAGACGCGCTGCGCTACATTGCGGACAAGGTGGGCATCAGCGAGTCGAAGATCTACGGCGTGGCAACGTTTTATGAGAACTTCTCGCTCGACGTGAAGGGCAAGTACGTGCTCAAGGTCTGCCGCGGCACGGCGTGCCACGTGCGCAAGTCCGGCAACGTCCTGCAGGCGCTCTACGACGCGACCGGCCTGAGCGAGAGCAAGCCGACCTCGGACGACGGCCTGTTCACCATCGAGATCGTGTCGTGCCTCGGCGCGTGCGGTCTGAGCCCGGTTGTCATGGTCAACGACACGGTGCACCCGGCCATGACCCCCGACAAGGCCGTGGATCTCATCGAGGAGCTGCGTGCAAAGGAGGGTGCGTAATGCGTCAGAGAATCGAATCCTTGGAGCAGTTCCGCGCCCTGCAGGCCGACTACATGGCCGCGCGCGACGCGGAAAAACGTAAGATCCTCGTCTGCTGCGGCACGGGCTGTGTCGCCGGCGGCAACCTGAACGTCTACCACGAGCTCAAAAAGCGCATGGACGAGCTGGGCATCCCGTGCGAGGTGTCCCTGACCGAGCACCACGCCGACGCCATCGGCCTGAAAAAGTCCGGCTGCCACGGCTTTTGCGAGATGGGCCCGCTGGTGCGCATCGAGCCGGAGGGCTGGCTGTACACGAAGTGTCAGGTCAGCGACGTGGAGGAGATCATCCAGAAGACCATCCTCGGCGGCGAGTTCATCGAGCGCCTGGGCTACAACCAGAACGGCGAGCTGTATGAGCGCCAGGAGGACATCCCGTTTTACAAAAAGCAGACCCGCCGCGTGCTCGAGCACTGCGGCCATATCGACGCGGAATCCATCGAGGAGTACCTGTCCATCGGCGGCTACGGCGCGCTGGCCAAGGCCCTGTTCGAGATGCAGCCGGACGAGATCGTCCAGGCCGTGAGCGATTCCGGTCTGCGCGGCCGCGGCGGCGCGGGCTTCCCGACCGGGCGCAAGTGGGCGCAGGTCGCGGCACATACGGAAGAGCCCGTCAAGTACATCGTCTGCAACGGCGACGAGGGCGACCCCGGCGCCTTCATGGACCGCTCCTGCATGGAGGGCGACCCGCACAAGGTCATCGAGGGCATGATCGTCGCGGGCGTGGCCACCGGCTCCACCGAGGGCTACATCTATGTCCGCGCCGAGTACCCCATGGCCGTGCACCGGCTCACCGTCGCCATCGAGCAGGCCAAGGAGCTCGGCCTGCTGGGCGACAACATCCTCGGCAGCGGCTTCAGCTTCCATATGCACATCAACTGCGGCGCAGGCGCGTTCGTCTGCGGCGAGGGCTCGGCCATGACCGCGTCCATCGAGGGCAACCGCGGCATGCCGCGCACGAAGCCCCCGCGCTCCGTCGACAAGGGCCTGTACGGCAAGCCCACCTGCCTGAACAACGTCGAGACGTTTGCCAACGTGCCCGACATCATCAAAAAGGGCGCGGACTGGTTCAAATCCGTCGGCACGGAGGGCAGCTCCGGCACGAAGGCCTTCGCCCTCACGGGCAACGTCGTCAACACCGGCCTGATCGAAGTGCCCATGGGCACGACGATGCGCGAGGTCGTGTACGACATCGGCGGCGGCATCAAAAACGGCAAAGCGTTCAAGGCCGTGCAGATCGGCGGCCCGTCCGGCGGCTGCCTGACCGAGGCGCACATGGACCTGCCCATGGACTTTGACTCGCTGAAAAAGGCCGGCGCGATCATCGGCTCCGGCGGCCTCGTCGTCATGGACGAGGACACGTGCATGGTGTCCATCGCGCAGTTTTTCATGAACTTCATCTGCAACGAGTCGTGCGGCAAGTGCACCCCGTGCCGCGAGGGCACGACCCGTATGCTCGACATTCTCACCCGGATCACGAAGGGCAACGGCCGCCCCGGCGACATTGAGGAGCTGCGCTCCCTCGCCAAGATGATCCAGAACTCCTCCCTGTGCGGTCTCGGCAAAACGGCGCCGAACCCCGTGCTGTCCACGCTCGCCAACTTCGAGGACGAATACCGCGAGCATATCTTCGACAAGAAGTGCCGCACCGGCAGCTGCCGCAGCCTGACGACGTATGTCATCGACCCGGCCATCTGCAAGGGCTGCACGAAGTGCGCGCGCAACTGCCCGGCCGGCGCGATCACCGGCGAGCTGAAAAAGCCGCACCACATCGACACAGACAAATGCATCAAGTGCGGCACCTGCAAGACTGGCTGCCCGTTCGGTGCGATCAAGGAGGCGTGAACCATGGCTGAAGAAAAGAAAATGATCATCGACGGCGTGTCCTGCCCGTTCACGACCGAGCGCAATGTGCTGGAGGTCGCCCGCAACAACGGCATCGACATCCCCTCGCTTTGCTACTGTGAAAACCTGTCCATCTACGGCGGCTGCCGCCTGTGCCTCGTCGAGAACGACCGTGGCAAGATGGACGCCGCCTGCTCCATGCAGCCGCGCGACGGCATGGTCGTGAGCACCCATACAAAGCAGGTGCTCGACAGCCGCCGCACCACGCTGCAGCTGCTGATGAGCAGCCACCGGGCCGACTGCCTGACCTGCGACCAGAGCGGCCGCTGCAAGCTGCAGGAGTACGCCCGCCGCTACCACGTGGACGCGCACCGCTTCGAGCCCAACACCTACTGCACCGAGCCGATGGATCTCTCCTCGCCGAGCATCGTGCGCGACCCGAGCAAGTGCATCCTGTGCGGACTGTGCGTGCGCACCTGCGCTGAAATTCAAAACATCGGCGCGGTCGATTTCAGCGGCCGCGGCAAGAAGGCGCACATCTCCGCCGACTTCGGCAAGACCCTCAAGGATACCGACTGCGTCGGCTGCGGCCAGTGCGCGTCCGTGTGCCCGACCGGCGCGATCACGATCCGCAACGAGACCGAAAAGTTCTGGTCGATGTTGCAGGATCAGACCCGCAAGGTCGTCGTGCAGTACGCGCCGAGCGTGCGCGTCGGCATGGCCGAGCGCTTCGGCCTGCCCGCCAATGAGCCCTGCACCGGCAAGCTCGTTGCCGCGCTGCGCCGCCTCGGTGCGGACGTGGTGTATGACACCAACCTCACCGCCGACCTGACGATCATGGAGGAGTCGGCTGAATTCCTCGAGAAGGTCAAGACCGGCGCGAAGCTGCCGATGTTCACCTCCTGCTGCCCCGGCTGGATCCAGCACGTGGAGCACCGCCACCCGCACCTCATGCCCCAGGTGAGCACCTGCGGCAGCCCGATGGCGATGTTCGGCTCGCTCATCCGCAAGCAGTTTGCGGGCGAGAACGTCTACTCCGTGGCCATCATGCCCTGCACCGGCAAGAAGTTCGAGGCCGCGCGCCCCGAGCTGGAAAAGGACGGCGAGCGGCTCATCGACCTCGTCATCACGACGAGCGAGCTGTGCGACATGATCGAGGAGGCCGGCATCGACTTTGCCAACCTCCCGGACGAGGAGCCCGACGCCCCGCTCGGCGACTACACCGGCGCCGGCGTCATCTTCGGCGTGACCGGCGGCGTGACCGAGGCCGTCATCCGCCGCGTGCTCGACGACGCCAGCCCCAACACCCTGCAGACCATTGCCGAGTGCGGCGTGCGCGGGCTCGAGGGCATCAAGGCCTTCACCGTCACGGCCGGCGACCTGACCATCCGCATCGCGGTGGCCAACGGTCTGGCCAACGCCGACAAGCTCATCGCCAAGGTCGAGTCCGGCGAGGAGCAGTTCGACTTCATCGAGGTCATGGCCTGCCCGAACGGCTGTATCGGCGGCGGCGGCCAGCCCCCCGCCTGCAACAAGCGCAAGGCTGAGCGCGCTGAGGCCATCTTCAAGGCAGACGAAGCCTGCGCCCTGCGCATCCCGCAGCAGAACCCCGACCTGGGCTATGTCTACGACACCCTGCTCCAGGGCCGCGCCCACGAGCTGCTGCACATCCACTACCCGGCCCACGGCCAGCACAGCTGACCCGCCGCAAGGCCAAGCCGGGGAAACCCCATCTGACCCGAAACGTGCATGGAAGGAACCTTCCATCCACGTTTTTTCGTTTTGCTGTCACGCGGTGCAGCACCGGCAGCGCTGATGACGCTTTTCCCTGTGCGGGACTGTGTGCCCTGGCCTTCCCATCGAGGGGAAGGCTGGAAAAAGCACCGTCTCCCGACTGGGAGACGGTGCTTTTGCGTTCTTTGCGCGCGTTTTACTTCTTTTTCGCCGCGGCGGCTGTCCGTCGTCGTCTCGTCGCCCTCGAGCGAGATGGCGCGGCGCTGGCCCTCAAACTTTCCGGTGCAGAACGTGTCCGCTCAATCGAGGAGCTTCGGCAGGTTCTTGACCGGGTTACGGTTGGGGTAGTCAATGGCCTGCTCGACGCTGAATTTTTTGATCTTGTCTGACAGCAGCATGAAAATTTCCTCCTTTGTGACACTGAAAAACACACCATTTGCCTTGCTTTGTCTATATCTTAGCATGCATTTTTTGCAGAAAAACGGTCAAAATGTGCCATGTGGGCGGTTTGGATGCAGGCTGTGACAAATGTCACAAAACGGCGGTCATACCGCCGAGCAGGATGCCGAGGTTATCCGACCAGATATCGGGAAACTGACTGAGCGGCAGGGGATTTTCCCCGCTGCCCGCCTCGATCGTGAAGCCGGGGCGGCGGTAGTCCTGAATGAACCAGTCCTTATACCCCGCGTGGCCGGCGGCGTAGGGCGTGGCCGCGACGTCGTAGCCGCTCACGGCGGCAAACTGCCGGGCGATCGCTTCGCTTCCCGGCACGTCGTAGCCGTCATACTGCCAGTAGATGACGCGGCCCTGCGTGTGGTACGACAGGGTGAGCAGCGGGTCGAGCGCGCGGGTGAAGCCGTACATCGCCAGGCTCTCGGGCGCGACGAGCGGCGCCGGGCCAACATAGTCGCGCGGGCCGGGGCGCGTGTAGCCCGCGGCGAATTTGATCTCGCGCGCGGTGCTCCACCCGGCGGGGTACTGTAGGTTGAGGTCGATGCCGCGGATGTTCGCCTTCCAGCCGGATGGGAAGGGAATGTCGGGGTAGTTTTCAGCGAGCGCCTTTGCCGCGGCGGTGGTCTCGGCATCGAGCGCGCCGGTCACGAGGTCGATGCCGTCCGGGTCGACGGCCGGGGCGAGCACGAGCGTGACCCTGGACAGCAGGTCGCGGATGTTCTGCCCCTCCATGTCGCCGCCGTCGCCGAGGCGGGCGCATAGCTGCTCGCAGAACGTGAGCAGCAGCGGCGTCGTGATCCACTCGTTGGCGTGGTGCGCGGCGTTGTAAAACACGAGCTTCGGCCCGCTGCCGAGTGTCAGATACCACAGCGGGCGGCCGAGCACGCTGCGGCCGAACTCCCCGACCGCGAGCATGGGATAGCGCGCGGCCAGCCCGCGCACGACGTACCCGATGAGCGCCGAGGAATAGGGAATGTCCGCCGGCGTGACGGAAAACGGCAGCGGGATCGTCAGCGCCCGGCCGAGCGGCAGGCGCTCGGGGTCGAGGTAGGGATTGGCGAGCGCGATGGCGTCCACGCTCGTGCCGTACTGCCGCGCGAGGGCGGAAAACGTGTCGCCCGCGCGGATGGTGCGCGTGACGAAGCCGGTGTAGTACGGCAGCAGTGCGCGGTGCGTCCGCGCGCCCGCGATGCCATCCGGCGTGAGGGCGTTCGCCGCCTGAAACGCGCGCACGGCCGCTGCCGTCTGTGCGCCGAAGATGCCGTCGAGCGCGCCAGGCGTCTGCCCCGCGCGCTGCAGCCCCAGCTGCAGCAGCGACACGAGCGCGCCGCGGTCGCCCTGTTTTAAGGTTTGCGTCATGAAAATGCCTCCGATGCATCGAATTACCAAAACTGGCTCCGTACATCGTATGCACGCCGCCGCAGGCATTTGCGCCCCGGCAGGCAATCGAGCAAGAATGTTCCGCCGCTATTTTGTCCGAAACCCGGCATACTGATACTGCACGCGCAAAGGGGGGATTTTTTGCGGAAACAACCACATTTTTTGCGCCGATTTGCCGTCACGGCGGCGGTCGCGCTCGCGCTGTGCGCGGGCGTGTCGGCGCAGGCGGCGTCGCTCGTGCCGCTCGGCCGGGCCGTCGGCATTCAGATGACGACGGCGGGCATGCTCGTGGCGGATCTCGCCGAGGTGGACACGCCCGGCGGCAAGGCCACGCCTGCCAAGGACGCGGGGCTGCTGCCCGGTGACGTAATCTGCCGCATCGACGGCCGGAACATCGCGTCCTCGGCGGACTTTCTCGCCGCCATGGACGCGGCGGGCGACACCATGTCCGTGACTGTGCTGCGCGGCGGCGCGGAGGTCACGGCGACGGTTACGCCCGCCGTCACGGCCGACGGCACGCGGCAGCTCGGGCTCTGGCTGCGCGACGGGGTGACGGGCGTCGGCACGCTCACGTACTATGACCCGGCCACGGGGCGCTACGGCGCGCTCGGCCACGGCATCTCGGACGAGACGAGCGGCGTGCTCATGCCGCTGCGCGACGGCAGCGTGCTCTCGGCCGTCATCGCGGACGCGCGCCCCGGCGGCCACGGCACGGCCGGGGAGCTCGTCGGCAGCTTCGATCCCGGCGACCGCATCGGTGGCATCGAGCGCAACTGCCTGTTTGGCATTTTCGGCACGCTGGACGCGCCGCCGGCCGGGGACGCGGTCGAGACGGCATCCGCCGACGCGGTGAAAACCGGCGGCGCGACCATCCTGTCCACGGTCGCGGGCGAGGACGTGCGGGCGTACACGGTGGACATCAGCCGGGTGTATCATGACGGCGGGTGCACGCGCTTTCTCATCACCGTCACCGACCCGGACCTGCTGGCCGCGACCGGCGGCATCGTGCAGGGCATGAGCGGCAGCCCCATTTTGCAGGACGGCAGGCTCATCGGCGCGGTGACGCACGTGCTGCTCGCAGACCCCGCCAAGGGCTACGGCGTGAGCATTGACGACATGCTCGCGGCGTCGGCGGCGCAGGACAAGGCAGCGTAAGACAACACATTCTGGATGCGTGCGGGCGCGCCGGGCACTGCCCGGCGCGCTTTGCTGCGCGGGGCGTGACCGGCGTCGCGGCGCTTTGTGCCGCGACGGAGGGGGTGCAGATACGAAGCCAGTGCAGGAATCAACGTGTCAATCCCTCAGTCAGCCTGACGGCTGCCAGCTCCCTTTACACAAGGGAGCCAGGGGGTGCGGGACGGACGTGCCGCACGGCTTGACATATTTGCCAAATGTGATATTCTGTTTTTATTCATTTTGCCCGGTGCGGCCGGGCCGCGGAAAGAGAGGCGCAGCATGAAATACGCATTTGACAACGCAAACCTTCTCGACGGCACGAAGGATATGTGCGTACAGCCCGGACTGTGCGTGCTCACGGACGGCGAGACCATCACGGACATTGTGCCGGCCGGCACTGCCCCGGCGGGGTACACACGCATCGACCTGCGCGGGCGCTATCTGCTGCCCGGACTCATCAACATGCACGTGCATCTGGCCGGCAGCGGCAAGATCCAGAAAAAGCAGCGCGACAACGAAAAGCTCGTGCGCCGCATCCTCGGAAACCCCGTCGCGCGCGGCCGGGTCATCGACCGGCCGAAGGCGAAACGCAACGCCCGGCTCGACGCCGGGCTTGACCCCCTGCTCGCCTGAGCGGGACACTCTATATATTAAAAACCAGGTGATACTATGAAAGCGCTTTCCCAGCCGCTGTTCGCCTCCCTGCGTGGGTACGACCGGGCGCAGCTCGGGCCGGATCTGTTCTCCGGCGTGCTCATTGCGCTGCTGTCCATCCCGATCTCGATGGGCTATGCTCAGCTGGCCGGCCTGCCGCCGGTCTACGGGCTGTACGGGTCGCTGGTGCCGATTCTGCTGTTTGCGATGCTCAGCACGACGCGGGAGTTCATCTTCGGCGTCGATGCCGCGCCGGCCGCCATGATCGGCGCGGTGCTCACGTCGCTCGGCGTCACGCCCGGCGGCGCGGAGGCCATGCGCATCGTGCCGGTGCTGACGCTGTACGTCGCGCTGTGGCTGGCCGTGTTCGCACTCGTGCACGCGGACAAGGCCGTCGATTACATCTCCGAGCCCGTCATGGGCGGGTTCATCAGCGGTGTCTGCTGCGAGATCATCCTCATGCAGGTGCCAAAATTGCTCGGCTCCGCGACCGGCACGGGCGAGCTGTTCGAGCTGCTGGGGCACGTTTTTGACGCAGCGAAAGTCATCAACTGGCCCACCGCCGCGCTCGGCTTCGGGACGCTGGCGATCCTGCTCATCGCGCCGCGCAAGTGGCCGAAGGTGCCGTGGGTGCCCGTGATGATGGTGGCCGGCGGGCTGCTCGGCGCGTTCGCGCCGCTGGATGACTGGGGCGTGGCGCTGCTGGCCGCCGTGCCGCGCGGCCTGCCGAAGGTCGTGCTGCCGGACCTCACCGCGCTGCCGTTTACGCAGGCGCTCGTGGCGACGCTGCCGGTCGCGGCCGTCATTCTGGCCGAGACGCTGCTGGCCTCGTCCGGCACGGCGCAGAAAAACGGCTACCGCCTCAACGGCCGCCGCGAGATCGTGACGTATGCCGTGGGCAACGTCGCCGCTGGGCTCGTCGGCTGCTGCGTCGTGTCGGGCAGCGTGTCGCGCACGGCCGTCAACGAGCGCAACGGCGGCAGGACGCAGCTCGTGTCCGTCATGGCGAGCATGACCATGCTCGTCGTGCTGCTCGTCGCCACGCCGCTCATCCGCTTTCTGCCCGTGCCGGTGCTGACGGCCATCGTCGTCAACGCGCTCATCGGGGCGACGGAGTTCGGCATCGCGCGGCGGCTCTGGCGCGTCAACCGCGTGGAGCTCGGCATCTTCACCGGGGCGTTTTTCGGCGTGCTGCTGCTCGGCGCGATCAAGGGCGTGCTCGTGGGCATGGTGCTGTCGTTCATCGACGTGCTCATGCGCGCGGCAGCGCCCCAGCGCACCTTCCTCGGCACGCTGCCGGGCAAGGCCGGGTTTTTCCCGATCGACCGCGTCAGCGGCGTGCAGGCGCTGCCGCACATCGTGCTCTACCGCTTCAGCGGCAGCCTGTTTTTCGCCAACATCCGCCGCTTTCAGGAGGACATCGAGGGCGCGGTGCAGCCTGATACGCAGGCCGTCATCGTCGACGGCAGCGCCATCGTGAGCGTGGACATCACGGCGTGCGACCGGCTCGTCGTGCTCAACCGCAAGCTGCGCGCGCAGGGCGTGCGCTTTTACCTGACCGAGCACATCGGCGAGGTCAACGACCAGCTGCGGCACTTCGAGGCCGGGGAGCTGATCGAATCCGGCGTGGTGCGCCGCACGATCCAGGGCGCGCTGCGCGATGCCGACGCGGCCGTCGATATCGGCGGGGCGCAGCAGCGCATCCCCGACAACATGGACGATATCCGCCAGCTGCAGGAGCTCGAGTGGCTCTACGGCGCGGACGCCGAGGTGCAGATCGAGCGCAACGTGCAGCTCCTGCTCGCGCGCATGCGCACAACAGAGGACAAGGACGCGCGCCGCACGATGCTCGAGCATTTCCTCAACGAGGACTTTCACTTCGGCAGCATCGACACCGACGAGGTGCTGCTGCACCTCGAGGGCCACACGGACGAGCTGGCCGTGCTGCTCGGCAACTCCGAGGACGATGTGTTTACCGACCTCGAGGTCGAGCGCGACAGCCTCATCGACCGCGTCGAGCAGGAGCACCCCGAGTTCGTCGAGCACGTGCGCGAGCGGCGCGACCACCTCGACCACGATTTCCGCGCAAATCATCCCACGAGCGCGGCGCGCATCGAGGCCCGCCGGACGCAGCTGCACGCGCGCATCGAGCACGAGCGCGCCGAACGCAGCGCTCGCCGCGCCCAGCATCAGGCGGAGCTGTCCGAGCGGCACGCCGAGCACATGGCCGCGCATCAGGAGCGGCACGAGCAGCACGCCACCGAGCAGCAGCTGCGCCATGAGCAGCAGCTCGAGGCGCGCCTGCGCCGTCAGGCGGAGAAGCAGGTGGCGCGCGAGCAGCGGCAGGCGGCGGAGCTGGCCCGCAAGGCGCAGCACGCGGCCGAGAAGGCCCAGCGCCACGCGCAGCACGCGGCGGAGCGCGCGCAGCGGCAGGCCGATCATCTGGCAGAAAAAGCGCAGCGCCACGCCGACCATGCGGACGAGCGTGCGCAGCGCCATGCCGAGCGCGCGGATGCCCGCGGCCACCGCGAGGACGACCGGGACTGAGCGCACGGCAGCGGAATACGGAAGGAAACCGGAAGGGGCGGATGCTCCTTCCGGTTTTTGCTGTGTGTGCCATCGCAGGGCGGGGTGTCTCGGTGTAAGGGGAAGGCGGCACGGCGCTTTGCACCGCGACGGAGGGGGTGCAGATACGCGGCTGGTACAAAACTGAGCGTGTCAATCCCACAGTCAGCCTGACGGCTGCCGGCTCCCTTTACACAAGGGAGCCAAGGGCGCATACAGGCGGCGGTTTTCGGGCTTTGCCGTGCGCAGCGGGTCGGCCGCTGTCGCGGTGACAAGACACGTGTCGGAATATTGGTTTACATAACACATATATGCATTCGACACATTCTGTCTGTCGAACGCAGGCGAGATATTGCGGTTTGCTTCGAAAAATTGTACCTTTCGACGGTTGTTATCGGATTATGTCAACAGAAAACTAGAGCAATTCGCCAAAAATCACATTGTTCTCGCATTCCAGATATGGTAAAATATCCTCGCAAGACAGGGGAAACGAGCGATTCGGCAGAGAGCTGACCGCAAGCCTGAATTTTTGCGGAGGAGAATGTTATGGAAACGAAAATCAGTGTTCTGCTGGCTGATCCCGGCGAACAGTACCGCGCGGCCTATTCCAAGGCCATCGGCCAGGAGACGGATATGGAGCTGGTCGCCCAGACGGACAATGGGCTGCGCGCGGAAGAACTCATCACCAAATTCCAGCCCGACGTCGTGGTGCTCGACCTCGTGCTGCCGAATCTGGACGGCCTGTCCCTGCTGACGCATCTGCGGGCGAAAAACGCATCGTCGCGCGTGATCGTCACCTCCGCGATCTGCAACGATCAGGTGTTGATGGAGTGTGCGGAGCTCGGCACGACGTACTTCATGCAAAAGCCGTTTGACCCGCCGCTGCTCGTGCAGCGCATCCGCCAGACGGCCCGGCCGCGCCAGCGCACCGGCGGCGCGGGCACGCAGCTCGCCGCGGCAGAGCCCGAGCCCTCGCTCGAGAGCGTCGTCACCGACGTCATCCACGAGATCGGCGTGCCCGCGCACATCAAGGGCTACCAGTACCTGCGCGAGGCGATCTTGCTGACCATCGACGACATGGACATCATCAACTCCGTGACGAAGGTGCTCTATCCCGAGGTCGCGCGCAAGTTCAACACGACGCCCTCGCGCGTCGAGCGCGCCATCCGGCACGCGATCGAGGTCGCGTGGGATCGCGGCGATATCGAGACGCTGCAGAAGTTTTTCGGCTACACGGTCTCGAACATCAAGGGCAAGCCGACGAATTCGGAGTTCATCGCCATGATCGCCGACTGCCTGAGCCTGCGGCAAAAGCAGGCGAGCGTGCACTGAATGCGCAGGAGAAGAAGAGGATGCAGAAAGCCCTCGGACGAAATGTCCGAGGGCTTTCTGTATGGATCTCATTCGAGGCGGGCCTTGCCCCCTCGAGCTCCCCTGCGGCTGTGTGTGACCTGCTGCGCGGCGGGTTTTGGATGAAGCGCAGGGGAAGCCCCCGGACGGCTGTCCGAGGGCTTTCTGTATCGATCTCATTCGAGGCGGGCCTTCCCCCTGCGGCTTCGGCGGCGGGCTGTGCCGCCTGACTACAGCAAAGCCCCCGGACGAAATGTCCGGGGGCTTGCTGTGCGATTGGGATAAAACTTTGCGGGGGAGACTTGCGGGAGCAAAGCTTTATGCGCTGCGCCTGCTCAGCCGAACAGGGCGAGGAAATCATCGAGATTGCGGTAGCTGCCGCCCTGCGGCGTCAGATCCGGCGCGGAGGCGTAGGCGCTGCCCGGCGTGGCCGTGACGGCGAGGGTGGCCGAATCGACCTGCGTGCGCAGCGTGATCTGGCTCGGCGTGAGCGAGATGTACAGCGGCGACGCCGCGATGTTTGCCGTGATGTTCAGCGCCCCGTCGGCATAGCCGAACGCGGAGATCGCACCGACGACATTCGCAAACGACAGGTGCTCGAAGAAGTAGGTATAGGCCTCGATGGTGTTCTGCACGGTCTGGCGGTCAATGCCCGGCGTGATGGTGAGCACGGCGTAGAGCGCCCGCTCGAGCGAGTTCATGGACGCCTCGACATGGTGCCAGCCGTAGTCGATATAGACGCGGTCGTTCCAGAACGTGACGGTCAGGTCGCGGCCGAGGATCTGCGACACGGCGCGCGCTGCGACGGGCTTGCCGAGCGAGAGCACGACGTCGGTATCGAGGCTGTAGCCGTTGACGGACACGGTCGCGTCCATGCCCATGGCCTGCGCGCCGACATAGCGCTCGAGCACGGGGGCGAAGGGCTGCAGCTGCGAGAGGGTGACATAATTGCCGTTCGTGGGATGCAGCGTGGTGGCGGAGCCGGACGTGCCGGTGATCGTCACGCGCACCGTCCAGCCCGAGGCCGTGACGGTCACGCTGTTGGCCGAGAGCGCGGCGGAGACGGCGTTGCCCGCGATGTTGAGCTGCGCGTGCAGCGCGTTATTCGACCACGCGAGGTCCTGGATGCTGTTCACGGCGGACTGCGGCGTGAGCTCGCGGAAAAACTGCGCGTAGGCATTGCCGGCAGCAACGGCGTCGCCCGCGCCGGCGAGCTTTCCCGCCCAGGCGACGAGGTCTTTGATCTCGCTGCCCGTGCCGCTGACGTGGATGTTCCCGGCCGAGACGTACACCGTGCTGCCGATGTACTCGGCCGTGACGGTCACGCCGTCGACCGTGGTGGTGAGCGCGGCGTCATAGCCGCCGGAGGTGCGGGTCACGGTGGCCGTGCCCGAGAGGCTCAGCGGCCCGCTGAGCGCGACGTTGAAGGTCGCGGTTTTGGCGGTCGCCGCGTCCATGAGGGGGCTCACGAGGCTCAGCGCGCCGGTCAGGTCGGTGTAGCCGCTGAGCGACTGCACCTGGAAGCCGCCGTAGTACGGCGTGGCGGTGACGTGCATGCGCGCGCCGCCGAAGTTGAGCGCCACGTCCGCGCGCGTCAGGCGCAGGGCGTCCGGGTTGGTGAGCAGGACGGTGCCGGAGATCATCGGGTCGTTGAGCCGGATGGTCATGCCGGTGTCGGTCTGCTGCATGACGACGTTTTTCGTCAGCGCGGTCATGCCGGCCGCGTCGAGCGAGATGTTCGGGATCTGCACGCCGAGGTAGCCCGCGACCGTGCGCGCCGCGTCGATCGTGTCGGACGCGCGCAGGACGATCTTCTGGCTGCCGAAGGCGACGTACACGCGCTCGTTGCTGTAGGCGGCGAAGAGGTCGACGCCCGCGACGTTGCCGCGCACCTGGAAGGTGGTCTGGTCAATGTCCACGTGCGCCGTCAGGCCGTAGGACTGGCCGTTGGCCGTGACGGTGAGGCTGTAGTTCGGCGTGCGGCGGAAGAAGTCGCGCACGATGGCCTGCGTGTCCTGTCCGCCGTCGGAGAGCTTGCCGAGGTTGTTGGGGTCGTATTCCGTCTCGAGGTAGTGCTGGAACTCGGTCTGGTCGTCGGTCACGGCGCCGAAGTCCGTGAACACCTCGGTGAGCGTGCTCGTGCAGTTGAGGCTGCCGAGGCCGGACATGGACACGGCGTAGCTCTCCACGGTGTCCATCTGCAGCAGATCCCAGTTGGCGTCAATGGTCCAGACCATGTGCACGGCCGAAAATTCGGGGCTTTTCGACGCGCCGCTGTAGGTGCGCACCTGGTGGCGGTAATACGCGCTCGCGCCGGACGGTTCGAGGTCGAAGGCGAGGGTGTAGGTGCCGTCGTCGTTGGCGGTCATGGTGGGGTTGAGCACCGTGTCGCGGCTGATGACGTAGTTGCTGAGGTTGCGCGGGTCCTGCCCGTAGGCGTCCTCATAGTCCTGCTGCGAGATGGCCACGATCTGGTCGCTCCAGGTGGCGGTGTCGCCGCTGATGGAATCGGCCTTGCGCACGAGGATCGCCCCGTCCTTGAAGTACTTCTGCTCGCCGAGCTTGACGAACATGCTCGTGCTGATGGCCTCGGTAAAGACGCTGTCGCTCGTGACGACGCGCACGTTGTGCACGGCCTGGTTGTAGTCGATGAAGCCGACCTTTGCCTTCGTCTGGCCGGTCGTCTCGGAGCGGTAGGTCTCCTGATCCATGACGCCGGTCGTAATGTAGATATTGTCCTCTGCGGTCTGGCCGGAGGGGTCGCCGTCCGGGCGGGAGAGCGTTGTGCTCGCGCCGCCGGCGCCGTCATCGTCGCCGGCGCCGGCCGCGCCGGGAATGATGATCGCCGCCGCGATCGCCAGCGCCAGCAGCGCGCCGCCGATGACATAGGTGCGCTTGCCGTGCTTGCGGCGTGTCGGGCGCGCGGCGCTCTCCGAGGGCACCAGCTCGCTGTCGGCGATGTCCGGCGCGGCCTCGTCCGCCGTCGGCTTGCGCCGCCAGGTCGGCAGATGGAAGGTCTGTTTGCTCATGATATCCGTCTCCCTTGCAGGTGATGCCTGACGTGCATATCGTCAGGGAAATCACATTTCTTCTTGACTTCATTATACGGCAGGGACTTTTCAAATGCATCCTCCGCACGCGCGAGCGGTAGAAACGTTGGGAGAAGGCGATTCTACCAGCGGGAGAATGGCAGGATTTAGGTGAAATACGCCTCTTGCGGCCGAACGCCCGGCGTGGTATACTCATAGCATGGATGATGTGAGAGGCGCGCTCGCCGCCAACCTTGCCGAGCTGAGAAAAGAAGAAAACCTGACCCAGGCCGAGTTTGCCGCGCAGTTCAATTACTCCGACAAGGCCGTGTCCAAGTGGGAGCGGGGCGATTCCCTGCCCGACGTCGTGATGCTCAAGACCATCGCCGACCTTTACGGTCTGCGCGTGGACGATCTGCTGACGGACGGCGGCGTGGCGGCCGCATACGCCGCAGCGACGGAGTCCGGCGGCGAAAAGCAGCACGACGCCTACCTCATGTCGAAGGTGCTCATCGCCGCCATGTGGGTGACGATGGTGTGGGTCGTCGCGGTCGTCGTGTTTTTGTATTCGCAGTTCAGCATCGGCAAGATGTACTGGATGGCGTTCGTGTGGGCGGTGCCGGTGTCGTTCGCCGTGGCGTTCCTCTTCTCCCGCCACTGGGAGGGGGAGACGACGCTGCAGTGCGTGTTTTCGTCCCTGTTCGTGTGGAGCACGATCACGGCGTTTTATTTTCAGTACCTGCAGTATAACATCTGGGCCGTGTTCTTTGTCGGCGTCCCGGTGCAGATCGCGCTCATCCTCGGCACGAAGCTCCACCGCGCCGGCGTGCACTGGCTGCGCCGGTGAAAAAACCGAAAATACCGCTTGACGGCCGGCCGCGCACGTGCTATACTCCCTCCTAATGACAGGCCGAAAGGCCGGGCGGCGTCCGCGCCGCAGCAGACAGGATATCACCGCGTCTGTGGGACCCATATGCCCCACAGGCGCTTTTTTTGTGCGAAAGGAGTCTTTTTATGCGTACACGCACTTCCACCGCGCCCGATGACGCCAAGCGCGTGACCATGCAGGTGTCCACCGTCGGTATCGTGTGCAACGCGGCCCTGACGGTGTTCAAGCTCGTCGCCGGCATCGTGGCGCACTCGTCGGCCATAGTGGCCGATGCCGTGCACTCGGCGTCCGACATTCTCGGTTCGCTGATCGTGATGATCGGCGCGGTCTTTTCCCACAAGGCGGCCGACGCCAGCCACCCCTACGGGCACGAAAAGCTCGAGTGCATCGCGTCCATCCTGCTGGGCAACATCCTCGTGCTCGTCGGCGCAGCCATCGGCTACGCGGGCGTGATGAAGATCGTCCGCGGCGAGACGCTGGCTGCACCCGGCGTGCTCGCGCTCATCGCGGCGGTCGTGTCCATCGGCGTGAAAGAGGGGCTGTACTGGTACACGATCGCGGCGGCCAAACGCATCCGCTCCGTGTCGCTCAAGGCCGAGGCGTGGCACCACCGGTCCGACGCGCTGTCGTCCATCGGCAGCTTTGCGGGCGTGCTCGGCGCGCGGCTCGGCGTGCCCATCCTCGACCCCATCGCGTCGATCGTCATCTGCCTGTTCATCTTCAAGGTGGCCTACGGCATCTTCCACGAGAGCATCGACCGGCTCGTCGACCGGGCGTGCGACCCGGACACCGTCGCCGCCATGCGCGAGACGATGCAGCGCACCCCCGGCGTCGTGCGCGTGGACGATATCAAGACGCGGCTGTTCGGCAGCCGGACGTATGTCGACGCCGAGATCGCGGTCGACGGCGCGCTGCCGCTGCGGGACGCGCACGTCATCGCCGAGGCCGTGCACCACGAGCTCGAGCGCGACTACCCGGACGTCAAGCACTGCACCGTGCACGTCAACCCGGCGTGACGCGGGCGGGGAAAGAGAAAAAACGTGCGAAGGGCCGCCCGAAAGGGCGGCCCTTTTTGCGCGCGCGGCAGACGACAGAATGTCGTTTTCTTCGCGCGGAAAGCGCGGGAAAAGCGCGCTAAGAACGTGCCAAGAGCGTGCTAAGAAACCGCTAAGAAACATTTTGAGGCTCTTTTGTCGACATGAAATCGTGCATCCGCGCGGATTCGACACGGGCGGCGATAAGCGGTTTACATAACACCTGACGTGCGAACGAAAAAGCCTGCGGCCGCAAGGGCTTGCGCGCATGACGGCAGAGGGCGCGCGGGGGTGCGCATGGCGGGCGGCGGGGCGGCGCTGTCGCGGGTGTCGTCACGCGGACGTCTCGCGGCACCGTACCCAACCGTACCGTACAGTACCGTACCATACTGTGTCTTACCTTGCAGCAGGAACATACGGCAAAGCATATCTTACCCTGTCTCTCTCAAAGAAAGCCAGGGGGAAAGAAAGCCGCTGTTGGAAACCGGCGAAAATGTGGAAAACTCTGTGGAAAACTTGTTGCAAGGCGCTCAGGCCGCTGCGGGCACGGGCACGGGCGCGGCGGAGCATGGGGCAGTGCCGACAGGGGGGACGTGCGGGTGCGGCAGGGGCTTTTGGTCGGGCACAGTCCGGCGCGGGCTTTCGGCCGGTGCGGGTGTGGTGGACGCTTTTGGCTGGCGCGTTGTGGCGGCCGTGCGGTGCGGGACGCGGGTGCAGCGCAGGGCGCGCTGGCTGGCTTTCTTGCTGAGAGAAAAAATGCTTGACAAGTTATGCAAAAGCATACTAAACTGGAAACAGGGGATCACGTAGGCGGCGGCCGGAGACGGACTTCGGCATCGCCCGCACCGCCGGTCATGCAGCGTATATCCCACGTCCACCTCATCCGTCGCGGCGACTTCGGTCATGCGCTGCGCGTTCGACGCGCGCCTTACCGGCGCTGCCCTCCGCAAAACGGAGACGAAAAACTCCGCCCCGCATCGAACCGATGCTGGGCGGAGTTTTGTGACAGCAGCCGCGCAGGCGCGGCTGCCTTTTCGCTGGCTATCCTGTGCGGCGGCCTTTCCGCAGCCGTTCCTATGTGCCTGCGGCCACCGTGCAGCCTTTCTCAGGCGGCCTTTGCGGTCTTGGCCGCGCGCCATGCCTCGAATTTGGCGCGCATGCGGTCGTTCAGGCGGCAGAACGCTTTCATCACCGGCCACGACAGCAGACCGAACACGATGAGGATGAGCGCGCTCTGCAGATCGAGCTTCTGCAGGTTAAACAGCGCCGGGAAGCCGAAATACGCGACCACGAACAGCACGCCGAGCACGACGATCATCACCTTGCGGATGGTGTTGTACGGCTGACACGTGCGGTGCACCATCATGAGACCGACGATGCCCATGACGCCGGTGCAGATCGTGATCATGGCCGTATCGTCGAGGTGGAAGGCGATATAAAACAGCAGGATGCCCACGACCATTGCCAGATCCGTCATTGCGGCCGGCAGCGCGCGGAAGAGCACGTTGCGCAGGAATTTTCCCTTGACGAGGCTCTCGTTCGGCTCCATGGCCAGAATGAACGACGGGATGCCGATGGTCACGGCGCTCACGAGCGTGAGCTGTGCGGGGCTGAACGGGTAGGGCAGCGTTGCAAAGAGCGTGAAAAACGCGAGGAAGAACGAGAAGATGTTCTTGACCAGATACAGCGACGCGCTGCGCTCGATGTTGTTGATGACGCGGCGGCCCTCCGCCACGACCGACGGCATGGAGGCGAAGTTGGAGTCGAGCAGCACGATGTGCGACACCTGACACGCCACGTCGCTGCCGGAGGCCATGGCGATCGAGCAGTCGGCCTCCTTGAGCGCGAGCACGTCGTTGACGCCGTCGCCCGTCATGGCCACGGTGTGTCCCTCGGCCTTGAGCGCCTGCACGAGGCTGCGCTTCTGCGCCGGGGTCACGCGGCCAAAGACCGTGTACCTGCCAGCCGCTTCGCGGATGGCTTCCTCGCTCGTGAGCGTGCGCGCGTCGACGAAGCGGTCGGCGTTTTCGATGCCGGCGCGCTTGGCCACCTCGGACACGGTGCGCGCGTTGTCGCCGGAGATGACCTTCACGGCCACGCCCTGCGCGGCAAAGTAGCCGAAAGTCTCCGGTGCCTCGGCGCGGATCTTGTTCGAGAGCAGGATCAGCGCGATCGGCAGCAGGCCGGCGTCCAGCGTCTCGTCCGAGAGCGCGCCGTCATACATACCCAGCAGCAGCACGCGGCAGCCCTTGGCGGAGTAGCCCTCGATCTGCTCCTGATAGGGGTTTTCCCGTCCGGCGAGCAGCACGTCCGGCGCGCCGAGCAGATACGTCTCCTCGTCGTGGAACGACACGCCGCCGTATTTTTTTGCCGACGAGAACGGCAGCGTCGCCGTCGCGTCCTGCGTCTTTTCGCCCGTGAAATAGCGCCGCAGCGCCGCCATCGTGTCATTGTCGGCCTGCATGGCGTAGACGTAGTCTGCCATGATCATGCGGATGTCGTCGAGCGTGAAGCGGTCGTCGCACAGGGGACAGACGTCCTCGACGATCATCTTGTTTTCCGTCACGGTGCCGGTCTTGTCCACGCACAGCGTGTCCACGCGCGCGAGCGTCTCGATGCAGCCGAGCTCGTGCACGAGGGTCTTGCGCTGGGCCAGACGCACCACGCCCGCCACGAGCGCAAGGCTGGTAAGCAGGTACAACCCCTCGGGGATCATGCCGATGATGGAGCCGACCGTGCTCGTCACGGCGATAGGCACCGCACGGTCAAGCCACACGAACTCTTTGATGAACATCACCACGCCGAGCGGAATGACGATCACGCCGATCCACTTGACGAGGTTTTGCAGCGCGCGCATCATCTCCGACTGCTGCGGTTTTTTGGCGCGCTTGGCCTCCTGCGTCAGGCGCGAGACATAGGAATCCGCGCCGACGTCGGTCAGCTGCGCGCGGCACATACCGCTGACGACGAAGCTGCCCGAGAGGAGCTTGTCGCCGGGGTTTTTCCTGATCTCGTCCGACTCGCCCGTGATGAGCGCCTCGTTGACGTAGCAGCTATCCTGCGCGACCACGGCGTCGGCATAGATCTGGTTGCCGGCGGCAAAGACGACGATGTCGTCGCGCACGAGCTGCGCCGTGTCCACGGTCACGCGCTTGCCGTCGCGCACGGCGACGGCCTTTGGTGAGGCGAGGATGCTCAGCTTGTCGAGCGTTTTCTTCGAGCGCAGCTCCTGCACGATGCCGATGGCGGTGTTGACGATGATGACGACCATGAACGTCAGGTTCAGCCACTGCTGCACTGCGATCACACACAGCGCCAGCAGGAAAAACAGCATGTTGAAGTAGGTAAAGATATTGCTCAGGACGATCTGCTTGACCGTCTTGCCCGGCGGGTCAACGGGCGCATTTGTCCAGCCGGCGTCCGTGCGCTCGCGCACCTGCGCGCTCGTGAGTCCCTGCTCCGGAGCGGGGTGAACGACCGGAATGTCGCGCCGCGCCGGCGTCTCGGGCTCGGGCGCGCGTTTGTCTTTTATTTTTTCGATCAGCTTGGCCAAAGGTCTGCCTCCAAAATGAGTATACCGAATATTATAGCGGCATTCGCTGCGGAAAAGAACAACAGTTTGTGAATAATAGCTTAAAATTGCCGAAAAATTTCGGCACTCTGTACGGTGTGTAACAGCAGCAGCGCGGTCGTCACGCTGCCGATGCCGCCGGGCACGGGCGTGCAGGCGGCGATGGCGGCGGCCGCGGGTGTCACGTCGCCGCGCAGCGTGCCGTCCGGCAGTGCGGTCGCGCCCGCGTCGAGCACGATCTGCCCCGGGCGCACGCACTCCGGCGTGATGAGCCCCGGCGCGCCCGCCGCGGCCAGCAGAATGTCGGCGGCCCGGCAGCGGGCGGCGAGGTCGGGCGTTTTCCGGTGGCAGAGCGTCACGGTCGCGTCCGCGCGCGTGAGCAGCAGCGCGGCCGGCCGGCCGATCACGAGGCTCCGGCCCACGACGGTCACGCGCCTGCCCGCGGGGTCGATGCCGTGCGCGCGCAGCAGCTCCATACACGCCTCGGCCGTGCAGGGGGCGAAGCCCGCCGCCCCGGTCACGAGCGCGCCGAGCGACCATGTCGTCATGCCGTCCACGTCCTTGCGCGCATCGAGCGCGTCGAGAATTTCCTGCCCGCGCAGCGCCGCCGGCAGCGGCCGCAGCAGCAGCACGCCGTGCACGCCGTCGTCCGTGCTCAGGGCGCGCAGGGTGTCGGTCAGTGTTTCGGGCGCGCAGTCCGCCGGCAGGGGCACGGGGCGCACGGTGACGCCGCAGCCGGCCGCCGAGAGTGCGATGCTGCGCAGATAGGCCCGGTCGTCCGGCTGCGCGCCGACGGACACGGCCGCGAGGCAGGGTGGCTCTGTGAGCCGCGCCGCGCGCGCTCGCACCTGCGCATAGATCGCCGCGGCGGCCTCCGTTCCGGTCAGGGTGTTCGGCATGGTTCAGCCCTCCCCGCGCAGCGCGGCGCGCACCGCGTCCGCGGTCTGCGCGCAGCACTGCACAACGGTCGCGCGCAGGCGCGCGGCGCGCGCCTCGGTCGCGGCGCGGTCGTCCGGCGCGAGCAGGCCGGTGTTGACCAGCACGTTCAGTTCCGCCGCCTCCGCCGCCGCGCTGCACAGCGCCGCCGCGCACCCGACGTCCGAGCGCAGGAGGGGGCTGGCCGTGCTCAGAGCGGCGGGCAGCAGCAGCGCCACCTGCTCGCAGTGCTCCAGCATGGCCAGCGGGGCAAGGCACGCCGTGTGCGCCGCGTCCGCGAGCCGGGCGGCGCGCGTGGGGTCGTCCTTCGGGATGGCGTAGGCCCGCTGCAGCGGCAGAAAGCCCGCCGCGTCCGCGTCGATGAGCGCGAGCAGCGTCGTGCGCTGCGCGTCGCAGCTGGCGGCCAGCGTGGCGAGCGCGTCGTGCCGGTCGGCGTAGCGGGGGTTGGCTGCCGTCACGTTCGCGGCCATCGCGGCCAGGCTCGCCGCCAGCGCCCCGGCGAGCGCGGCCGCGCCCCCGCCGCCCGGTGCGGGCTGCGCGGAGGCGAGCTGCGCGGTGAATTCGGAAAGGGAGCGCCCGGTCGTAAGCGTCTGGTCGGTCATATGGAAAACCTCCTTGCGGGATGATGATCGTGTGGTGTCGTGTCCGTCACCGGCACACATATTATATTGTATTATACCGCGCGGCGGGGCGCTTGAAAAGTGGGCGCGGGGCTTTTTGCGCGCTTTTTGGGCATACTGACCCAAAAGGGAGGAATGACCATGCAAGACGGTTTCCTGCGCGCGGCGGCGGCGTCCATCCCCGTGGCCGTGGCAGACCCCAGGCGCAACGCGGCGGCGGTCTGCGCGCGCATCGACCAGGCGCACCGGGCGCGTGCCGCGCTGCTCGTGCTGCCGGAGCTGTGCGTGACCGGCTACACGTGCGGCGACCTGTTTTTGTCCGCGCTGCTGCTCGATGCGGCCGAAGAAGCGCTGCTGAACATCTGCGCGCACACGCAAAACTGCGACCCCGTCGTCGTGCTCGGCGTGCCGCTGCGCGCCGGGGGCAAGCTCTACAACTGCGCGGCCGTGCTGCACCGCGGGCGCATCCTCGGCGTCGTGCCGAAGACGTGGCTGCCGAACTACGACGTGTTCGCGGAAAAGCGCTGCTTTGCCTCCGCGGCGGCGTACCATGGGCCGGGCAGCGTGCCCGTCAGTGGGGCGGACGTACCGTTCGGCACGGGGCTGGTGTTCGCCTGCGCGCAGATGCCGGCGTTTCGCCTCGGCGTGGAGCTGTGCGAGGACGTGTGGGCGCCGATACCGCCGTCGGTGCGGCTGTGCCTCGCCGGGGCGACCGTGATCGCCAACTGCTCGGCCTCGCCCGAGGCGGCCGGCAAGCCCGCCCGCCGCCGCACGCTGCTGCGCGCGGCCAGCGCGCGCGGCCTCTGCGGCTATGTCTACGCCAACGCCGGGCCGGACGAGTCGAGCGCGCGCGCCGTCTTTTCCGCGCACCACCTCATCGCGGAAAACGGGGACATCCTCGCCGAGCACGCGCCGTTCGCGCCCGAGCCCGGCCTGCTCGTGACGGAGCTCGACCTGCTGACGCTCTCGGCCGAGCGCCGGCGCAACACGACCTTCGTACCCGAGGGGGCGGGGGCGCGCGCCGTGCCGTTTTCCATGCCGCTGCGCCCGACGCCGCTCAGCCGCGCGGTGTCGCCGCACCCGTTCGTGCCGGACGATGCAGCCCTGCGCCGCAAGCGCGCCGAGCTTCTGCTTTCCATCCAGGCGCACGGCCTGCGCAAGCGCCTGCTGCACACCAGCAGCCGGGTGGCGCTGCTGCCCGTGACGGACGATCTCGACAGCGTGCTCGCCCTGCTCGTGTGCGCGCGCACGATGGATCTGCTCGGCCGCGCGCGGCACGATGTCCTCGCCGTCACGCAGCCGGGGGGCGACCGGGCGCGCGTGCTGCGCCTGTGCAAGGCGCTGGGCGTGTCCGTGCGGCCGAACGCCGACCGCGCGGGGCTCGCGCGCACGCACGCGGCGCTCCCGCTCGCCGCGCCCGACTTCACGGCGCTGCTGCTGGGCGAGGCCGTGTGCGCGCCGGAGGCCTACGGCGTCAACGCCGCCGTGCCGCGCACGCTCGTGCGCTGGCTCATCGCGGCCGAGGCCGAGCGCGCGGAAGCCCCCCTGCGCGCGGAGCTGCGCGCCGCGCTCTCCGCGCCGGACGCCGACTGCGCCGGCGTCTCGTGCGCGCTGACGGACTTCTGCTTTTACCATCTTGTCCGCTGCGGCGCGCACCCGCGGCGCATCCTGCGGCTGGCCCGCGCCGCCTTCGGCGACGCGGCCGCGGATGCCGACATCTTGCGCGCTATGGCGGCGCTCACGCGCTGCCTGTTCCGGCGGCCGGCCGCGCTGCCGGACCACGTCGCGCTCGGCAGCAGCGCGCAGGCGCTGCACTGGCCGCCGGACGCGGCGGGATTGCTCTGGAGCGAGGAGATCGACGCGCTGCGCCGCGAGCTGTCCTGAGATAAATATTCAAAAATGCGTGCATAACTGCATATTCTGCCGCCGCTCTGGATGCCGGAGCGGCGGCGCTTTTCGCATATCTTTCGCGCTTTTGTGCATATCACCGAAAGAAAAGCGTTTCTAACGTGAATTTTATTCAAAAAGAGGGTTGACATTTGCGCGAAAAAGGTGAATAATATGCACATCTTATGAATGAATAATCAATGGAGGCAACCATTATGAAAAAAGAAGATATCAAAAAAGTCGTCCTTGCTTACTCCGGCGGTCTGGATACGTCCATCATCATCCCCTGGCTGAAGGAGAACTACAATAACTGCGAAGTCATCGCCGTGTCCGGCAACGTCGGCCAGGCCGGCGAGCTCGACGGCCTCGAAGAGAAGGCCATCAAGACCGGCGCGTCGAAGCTCTACGTGCTCGACCTGACGGACGAGTACGTAGACGATTACATCATCCCGACTATGCAGGCCGGCGCCGCGTACGAGGAGTACCTGCTCGGCACGAGCCACGCGCGGCCGTGCATCGCCAAGGGCCTCGTCGAGATTGCCCAGAAAGAGGGCGCCGACGCCATCGCCCACGGCTGCACCGGCAAGGGCAACGATCAGGTCCGGTTCGAGCTGGCCATCAAGCACTTCGCGCCCGACATGCCCATCATCGCCCCGTGGCGGGAGTGGGACATCAAGTCGCGTGAGGAAGAGATCGCCTACGCCGAGGCGCACAACGTGCCCCTGAAGATCAACCGCGAGACGAACTACTCCAAGGACAAGAACCTCTGGCACCTGAGCCACGAGGGTCTCGACCTCGAGGATCCGGGCAACGAGCCGCAGTACGAGAAGCCGGGCTTCCTCGAGATGGGCGTCAGCCCCATCGACGCGCCGGACGCCCCGACCTACGTCACGCTCGACTTTGAGCAGGGCAAGCCCGTCGCGCTCGACGGCGAGAAGATGAGCGCCAAGGACATCATCCTCAAGCTCAACCAGATCGGCGGCGCCAACGGCATCGGCATTCTGGACATCGTGGAGAACCGGCTCGTCGGCATGAAGTGCCGCGGCGTGTACGAGACGCCGGGCGGCACGATCCTCTACAAGGCGCACAGCGTGCTCGAGACGCTCTGCCTCGACAAGATGACCATGCACGAGAAGCAGAAGCTCGCCGTGACCTTCGGCGAACTGGTGTACAACGGCCAGTGGTTCACGCCGCTGCGCGAGGCGCTCAGCGCGTTCGTGACCAAGACGCAGGAGCACGTCACCGGCACGGTGCGGCTCAAGCTCTACAAGGGCAACATGATCAACGCCGGCGTCTGGAGCCCGTACTCCCTGTACTCCGAGGAGATCGCCACCTTCGGCGAGAGCGACTACAACCAGGCGGACGCCGCCGGGTTCATCCAGCTCTACGGTCTGCCGATCGCCGTGCAGGCAAAGGTTGACGGCAAGAGCATGTAAGCGGTACAATAAATATATAGAAATGATTTTCTCCCCGCGCCGGGCCTCCCGGCGCGGGAAGATCGTTCCAAAAGCCTCGCAGAGTTTGCGCCCGCAGGCGCAAAGAAATTCCGATCATTTTCTCCGGCGGCGTGTACGGCGGAGAAAATACCACTCGGCTCGCAAACGTGCGCGCATGGCGCGTGCGCTGCAGCGAGCCGCAGCTTTTCCACAGAGAACCCAGCGAAGCGGTTCTCTGTGGAGACAACTGACGAAGGGAGACCATCACCATGGCAAAAATGTGGGCGGGCCGCACGGCCGGCGTGACCGATCCGGTCGCGGACGATTTCAATTCCTCCATCCGCTTCGACAGCCGGATGTACCGCGAGGACATCACGGGCAGCATGGCGCACGCGGCGATGCTCGGCGCGCAGCACATCCTCCCGCAGGCGGACGCCGATGCCATCATCGACGCGCTGCAGGGCATCCTCGACGATCTCGACAGCGGCGCGCTCGCGTTCGACCCCGCGTGCGAGGACATCCATATGTTCGTCGAGCAGGTGCTCACCGCGCGCATCGGCGACCTCGGCAAGAAGCTGCACACCGCCCGCTCGCGCAACGATCAGGTCGCGCTCGACCTGCGCATGTACCTGCGCAACGAAACGAGCGAGATCATTGCGCTCACAAAGGACGTGCTCGCGGCGCTCGTCGAGCAGGCCGGGGCGCACAAGGGCGACATTCTGCCCGGCTACACGCACCTGCAGCGCGCGCAGCCCATCACCTTCGGCCACCACCTGATGGCCTATGCCATGATGCTCCTGCGCGATATCGACCGGATGCAGGATGCCGTCAGGCGCATGAACGTCTCACCCATCGGCTGCTGCGCGCTCGCCGGCACGACGTATGACACCGACCGGTTCTTTGAAGCCAAGCAGCTCGGCTTTGACGACGTGGCGCGCAACAGTCTCGACGGCGTGTCCGACCGGGACTTCTGCGTCGAGCTGCTCGATGCCTACGCCATCGAGATGATGCACCTCTCGCGTCTGAGCGAGGAGCTGGTGCTGTGGTCGAGCTGGGAGTTTCAGTTCGTGCAGCTCTCGGACAGCTACACGACCGGCTCGTCGATCATGCCGCAGAAGAAAAACCCCGACATGGCCGAGCTCGTGCGCGGCAAGACCGGCCGCGTCTACGGCGACCTCATCGCCATGCTCACGGCGCTCAAGGGCCTGCCGCTGGCGTATAACAAAGACATGCAGGAGGACAAGGAGGCCGTGTTCGACGCGGTGGACACCGTGAAGATGTGCCTGCGCGTCATGGCACCGATGCTCGCGACCATGACCGTGCGCGCCGACAAGATGCTCCACGCGGCGCAGACGGGCTTCCTGAATGCGACCGACCTCGCCGACTATCTCGTCACGAAGGGGCTGCCGTTCCGCAGCGCGTACAAGATCTCCGGCGAGCTCGTGGCGTACTGCATCGCGCACAACACCGTGCTCGAAAAGCTGCCGCTCGAGACCTTCCGCACCTTCAGCGACCTCTTTGACGACGGCGTGTACGATGCCATCGACCTCACCAACTGCGTCACGCGGCGCGTGTCTTACGGCGGCACGTCCGTGCCGAGCGTCGAGGCGCAGATCACATGGGTCACGCAGCAGCTCGAGGCATAAGCACATACGCATATTTTTTACAAGACCGGCGCTCCCATTTGGGAGCGCCGGTCTTGCATTGCACAAAAAAATCCTGTACAATAAGCAAAAAGTTGTGCAAAAAGGCTTGCCATTTCCGGGGTGGGGATGGTATTCTTTTTCATACCCACTTTGTTGAAAAAAGGAGAAATGGTATGAGAAAGAAACTTCTGAGCATCCTGCTTGTGCTGAGCCTGATGCTCGCGCTCGTGCCGGCGGCCTTCGCGGCAGACGCTGTGAGAACCGAGCTGGAAAGCGACGGCACAACGCTCGCCTTCTACGGCAGCGGCGTTGCCACGGCCGACTGCTGGAACGGCGACTGGACCGCCGTCACGCACGTTGACCTCGGGTATGAGATCCGCGGCGTCGCCGAGAATGTGCTGGCCCGCTGCGTCAACCTCGTCTCCTTTGAGGCCATCGGCAGCCGGTATCTCCGGACCTACAACGGCGGCCTCATCTCCATAGACGGCAGGCAGATGCTGGCCGCGCCGAACAGGTGCACGGCTTATGAGATCCTCGACTTGGTGCAGACCGTCAAGACGGGCGCGTTCCGTTACTGTCAGGGGCTGACGGCGGTCACGTTCCCGGCGAGCCTCACCACCATTGAGGCGCAGGCCTTCACCAGCTGCCTGAGCCTGACGGATGTTCAGCTGCCGGACGGCCTGAAGACGATCGGCGACTTTGCTTTCGCCGGCTGCGCCGCGCTGACGAGCGTGCTCATCCCGAAGAGCGTCACGAGCATCGGCGCGGGCGCCTTCACCGGCTGCACCGCGCTCACGGCCATCGACTACAGCGGAACCGAGGCCGAGTGGGCCCAGCTGACCAAGGGCGAGAACGCGCTGCCGGAGGGCGTGACCGTGAACTTCAACGCGCCCATCCACCACTACGGTTCCTGGACGGGCACGGACCCGAACTGCACGACCGAGGGCAAGCGCACCCGCACCTGCACCGACGACGGCTGCGGTCACACGGAGGAAATGACACTCCCCGCCCGCGGCCACTACTGGGGCATCGGCCGTGTGACGACGCTGCCGACGGAGACCACGACCGGCGTGCGCACCTATACCTGCAGGACCTACGGCTGCAATGCCACGCGCACCGAGGAGATCCCCAAGCTTGCCCCGCGGGTGCCCGTGAGCGAGCGCTTTGACGACGTTGCCCCCAACAGCTGGGCGTATGAGGACATCCAGTACTGCGTCGACTATGAGCTCATGGCCGGTGTCGGCGGCGGCCGGTTTGAACCGAAGACGCTGACCACGCGCGCACAGCTCGTGCAGATCCTCTATCGGCTTGCGGGCGCGCCGGAGGTCAGCGGCGAGACGCCGTTTACCGATCTCACGGCCGACTGGTACAAGACCGCGGTGCTCTGGGCGTACCAGACCGGCGTGACGTCCGGCGTGAGCGAGACGACCTTCGCACCGGACACGCCCGTCACGCGCGAGCAGGTCGCGGTGTTCCTGGCCAGGTTTGCGGATCGGGTGCTCGACAGATACACCCCCTATATGTGGGATGCGCTCTTCCCGTTTCAGGATCGTGAGCAAATCTCCTACTATGCGCGCACGGCCATGAACTGGGCGTGCGATCTGGGGCTGATCAAAGGCATTCCGGGCCCGGGCGGCCTGCGCCTTGAGCCGCAGAGCAGCGCCACGCGCGAGCAGATGGCGGTCATGATCGCACGGTTCTGCCGCAGACTGAATGTCTGGAACGAGCCCATGCCGGAGCTTTGAGCAAACGGCTGGAGCGCGCGTGCGTGCATTGCTGCCTGATACCGAACCGGCGTCCTGTTTTTTGGACGCCGGTTTTGTTGTTGCTGCGTGCACACTTCACAGTTTTGCAACAAAGCAGGAAATAAAAGGTGGTTAATTGAAGAAAAAAGGAGTACGCTTGCACGGATACGCACATTTGATACAAAAAAACGGAAAAATTGCATTGACATTCCCCACAAGAATGTTACAATATTGTCACAGAATGCTTTGGAAATTTCAAGTATCTTGTAACATTTGGAAAGGAGCGCAACAATGAAGCAGAGAACACGCAAGCTTCTGACCCTGCTGCTGATCGCAGCCATGGTCATGAGCCTGATGGTCCCGGCACTGGCGGCGGACACCGCGCAGTCCGAGACTCCCTACACTTACGACGCCGGAGACTACACCTTTGGCAAGATCTCGCACCCGAACAGCGCGCCCGGCCAGCCGGACGGCCTGGTCGATTACACCGGCAACGGCACGGTGGCCGTGACCGGCACGGCCGACGGCGCCGACGGTCAGGGCGACCGCGGCCAGAGCTACGCCTGGGCCGCCATGGCCTACGGCGACTATGTCTATGTCGGCACGTGCTACGCCGCCATGGGCAACACCCTCTCGGCGATGGACACCGTCATGGGCCACAAGTTCGACGAGGAGACCATGCGCGCCGAGCTCAACGCCATCTTCAACGGCACGTTCTTCTATGGGCAGGAGGACGGCGGCAACTCCGGCGGCGTGCTCGTGAAGGTCAACGTACACACCGGCGAGATGACCCTGCTCATGTCCAAGTCACTCAACGGCATCGCCCCGCTGTTCCGCAACGCCATCCGCTACAAGGATAAGCTCTATTTCTGCGGCAGTGTCAGCACCAACGGCCGCGGCGGCCTGCCGAGCATCTATGAGATCGATCCGAGCGACGACAGCATCACGTGCGTCTATCAGGGCCTGTCGAACATGCAGGAATACGCGCAGGCGTATAAGGCCGGCGTCTGCACCGGCATCCGCGGCATGGCGGTCTATGACGGCAAGCTCGTCATCAGCAACGTCGGCGTCGACGGCGGATACCTGCTCATCAGCGAAGATCCGTCCAAAGGCTTCAAGAAGATCGCCACGCAGTCCGACCTCTATAACTACCCCGCCGTGCACTACAAAGACAGTGTCTACGGCGGCGGCATCTGGGAGATCGTCGAGTACAACGGCAGCCTCTACGTCGCCATGTGCACCGGCACGCCCGCCACGCGCGTGGGCGACAATATGCGCTCGTTCGCCATCGTGCGCGGCGACTGCTCCGGCGACTGGAACGACCCCGACGCCTGGACGTGGACGCCGGTCGTCGGCGACCAGGCCGACGGTGCGAAGTACACCTTCGGCATCGACCCGGCGCGCACCCGCGCCGCGGCCTGCAACCTGTGCATTTATGACGGCTATCTCTACATCGGCGAATACAACGACGAGGAGATCCCGCTCGAGGAGCTCATGTTCAGCCAGGACTTCGGCTTCCTCGCGCGCAACCTTGAGCAGTCGGTGAACCTCTACCGTATGTCCATCGGCGCGGACGGCACCGAGCAGATGGAGCTCGTCGTCGGCGAGCCGACGGAGATGTTCCCGGCCGGCGGCATCCTGTGCCAGCGCTCCGGCTTCGGCGACTATGAAAACCAGTACTTCTGGCAGTCCAAGGTGTTTGACGGCAAGCTCTTTCTCGGCACGTTCGACACCAGCTCCCTGCTCGAGCCGCTCGGCCAGTTCACCAACGGCGACCTGCTGCACATGTCGCGCGACGAGTGGGCCAGCCAGATCGGCTACCTCAAGGTGCTGCTCAAGCTGCTGCTGAATCAGGATAAGAACGGCGACGGCACGCTGCTCGCCGCCGACGCCGACACCGACGCCGCCATCGACGCCGCGGTCGACGCGGTGAACGAAGAGGCGGACAGCCCCGAGACCTTCTCGCTCACGGACGCGCAGTATGACACGCTGCGCCAGGGCATCGACGACGGCGCTTACGCCGCGGCCTACAGCGTGTCCACGCTCGGCAGCCTGCGCCGGCTCAACAGCCTGCTCGCCAAGCTGACCGACCTCGTGGAGACGAACGACATCGCGGGCTTCGTGGACATCTATCAGCAGGCCTGCGACCTCTACTCCGGCATCAGCGACAAGCTGCCCGAGGCGCTCAAGAAGCTCTATGACGCGCTCGTGCGCATCACGGAGCTGGAGAACATGAAGGATCTCGTCATCTGCCTCAACAAGCTCTCGACCGCCACGCGCGGCTTCGGTCTGTACACCATCACGTCCGAGAACGGGAAGCTCACGCTCGACACGCTCACGCGCGACGGCTTCGGCGATCCGTTCAACCACGGCCTGCGCGCCTTCGCCGCGAATGACGAGCAGGGCTGGATGGTCATCGGCACGGCCAACCCCTTCATGGGCACGCAGCTGTGGCGCACGACCGTCGACATGACCGATCCGATGGATCGCTTCACCGATCTCGACCCCAACGGCTGGGCCTACCCCGACATCGAATACTGCGTGCGGCACGGTCTCATGTCCGGCATGAGCGACACGATCTTCTCGCCCAACACCGTGACGACGCGCGCGCAGCTCGTGCAGGTGCTGTATAATTTCGAGGGCAAGCCCGACGTGAGCGATGTGGCCGTGCCGTTTACGGACGCCGCGTCCGGCTGGTACCGGGACGCGGTCGCCTGGGCGTACAAGACCGGCGTTGTGGACGGCATGTCGCCCACGACCTTCGCACCGAATAACACCGTGACGCGCGAGCAGGTTGCCGTCATCCTCATGCGCTATCTGACGAAAGTCTGCGGCGTGGAGCGCACGTGGACGCCGGATGACCTGTCCGGCTTCGCCGACGGCGGCAGCGTCTCCGGCTGGGCGCGCGCCGGCATGGCCGACGCGGTGGCGCTCGGCCTGTTCGGCGGCACGCAGGACAGCAGCGGTCAGGTGTGGCTGCGGCCGGGCGCGGGCACGACGCGCGCCGAGACCGCGGCGCTCCTGCAGCGCATGTGCACCAACGTGCTCGGCATTGCCTGAGTAGAGCGAAAATCCCCACAGCATTTCACGGGCGTCCCGGATTATCCGGGACGCCTGTTTTTGTCGTTTTTCTGCAAAAAAGCGGAAAAGCCCCTTGCGGCGGGGGCGCGTTTCCGGTATACTGGATACACCAACTTTTTGAAGAAAAGGAGAAATGGCATGAAGAAGAAACTTCTGAGCATCCTGCTCGTGCTGAGCCTGATGCTCGCGCTCGTCCCGGCGGCCTTCGCGGCGGACGCCGCCAGCGGCACCTGCGGCGCCGAGGGCGACGGCAGCAACGTCACCTGGACGCTGGACGAGTCCGGCACGCTGACCATCTCCGGCACCGGCGCGATGTGCGACTACGACGATGCCTGGAGCGGCAAGCCCTGGGGAAGCAGCGACGCCGTTCAGGCCGTTGTCGTGCAGGAGGGCGTCACCCACATCGGCGCATACGCCTTCTTTCGCTACACGAATTGCAGGTCCGTCAGTTTGCCGTCCTCGCTGGTCTCGATCGGTGAGAGCGCCTTCGCTATGAACGACGGTCTCCGGGAGCTCGATCTGCCGGAGGGCCTCCGGGAGCTGGGCAACATGGCGTTCCTGTCCTGCGACGCGCTCAAGCGGCTCACAGTTCCGAGCACGCTCGAGACGATCGGCGATAACACGTTCAACTCGTGCGAGGCGCTCAGCGATGTGACGCTTTCCGAGGGCCTGACTACCGTCGGCAACCTTATGTTCTCCAATGCCAAACGGCTCAAGACCATCACGCTGCCGCAGAGCCTGACGACCATCGGCGTGGCCGCCTTCCAGTATACCGGGCTGCAGGAGCTGCACATCCCCGCAAGCGTCACGACGATCAATGCCAAGGCATTCCAGGGCGCGGCGCTCACTTCGGTCGAGGTGCCCGGAACGGTCAAAACGCTCCTCGACGGCGCTTTTATGGGCTGCGATGACCTGCGCAGCTTCACACTGGGCGAGGGCTCCCGGAGCGTGCCGGGCGGTCTGCTGGCCCGCTGCCGCTCGCTCGAGCGCGTCACGCTGCCGCAGTCGCTCGAGACGATCGGTGATTCCGCATTTTATGAGTGCCCGCGTCTGGGCGAGATCAACATTCCGGACAGTGTGACTACCTTGGGCAACAGCTGCTTCAGCGGCACGAGCCTGCGCGAGCTTACGCTTCCGGCGGGCACGACTACGATCGGCAACCGCGCGTTTGCCGAGATGCGCTATCTGCGCGAGCTGCACATCCCGGACACGGTCACGTCGCTTGGCATCGGCGTGTTTGCCGGCGACAGCGCACTCACAACGGCCACGCTGCCGTCCGGCCTGACCGAGATCCCCCAGAGTACATTTTCCTTCTGCGAGAAGCTCACGTCCATTGAGATTCCCGACGGCGTTACGAGCATCGGCAAGGAGGCCTTTCAAAAATGCACGAGCCTGACGGCCGTCGACCTGCCGGATGCCGTCACGTCCATCGGCGATCGGGCATTTCTGAACTGCCAGTCGCTCACGGAGCTGCGGCTGCCCGCTGAGCTGGAGACACTCGGCGACCGTGCGCTTTGCGACTGCATGGGCCTAACCTCGCTCACTGTCCCGGACGGTGTGCGCGAGCTGCCGGACTTGGTGTTCAGCGGCTGCGTGAGTCTCACCTCCCTCACACTGCCCGCCGGCCTGACTTCGATCGGCAGGGGCGCGTTTTGTTCCTGCAGATCGCTGACGGAGGTCACGATCCCCGACAGCGTGCAGTTCATCGGCGAGACGGCGTTTGCCGATATGCCGTGTCTGCAGACCATCCATGTCGGCGCGGACAACAGCGCCTACAAGACGGTGGACGGTGTGCTTCTGACAAAGGCGGGCGATGTGCTGCTCGCCTATCCCACGACGCGCCCCGGCATCCGCTACGATGTGCCGGACGGTGTCACCCGCATCGGCGAGCTGGCTTTTTATGGCAGCGGCCTGATGATCGTCCGCTTCCCGCAGAGCCTGCGCACGGTCGGCGACGAAGCGTTTGAAGACAGCACGCTTCTCGTCGCGCTCGAGTTTCCTGCCGGTACGGAGGAGATCGGCTGGGATGCTTTTGAAAACGACAGCAATATCAGCGATGTGTTCTTTGGCGGCACAGAGAATGCGTGGTATCAGCTCGTCAAGCATGAGGCATATAAGTTCCCGCTCGAGACGCAGATCCATTATCAGTCGCGCATGTTCATCCCGGAGCCGGCCGACCTGTTCACGGATGTGGACGCGGACAACTGGGCGTACATCAGCATCGATTTTTGTGTGCTGGTGGGCCTCATGTCCGGCATGAGCGAGACGACCTTCTCGCCCAACACGGTGACGACGCGCGCGCAGCTCGTGCAGGTGCTGTATAATTTCGTGGGTCAGCCGGATGTGACCGGCGTGACCACGCCGTTTACGGACACCCCGGCCGACTGGTATCAGGCTGCGATCGCCTGGGCGTATGAGACCGGCGTCGTGGACGGCACGTCGCCCACCACGTTTGCGCCCAACGAGAGCGTGACGCGCGAGCAGATTGCCGTCCTCCTCACGCGTTTTCTGACCAACGTCTGCGGCGTGGAGCGCACGTGGACGCCGGATGACCTGTCCGGCTTCGCCGACGGCGGCAGCGTCTCCGGCTGGGCGCGCGCCGGCATGGCCGACGCAGTGGCGCTCGGCCTGTTCGGCGGCTCGCAGGACAGCAGCGGCCGGGTGTGGCTGCGGCCGGGCGCGGGCACGACACGCGCCGAGACCGCGGCGCTCCTGCAGCGTATGTGCACCAAAGTGCTCGGCATCGGCTGAGCGGCGCACAGCATTTTAACGGGCGTCCCCGCCGGGGACGCCCGCTCTTTTGTTTCGGCGCGGGTGCTTGTTTTCTGCCCGCACATCCTGTATAGTGGAGGCAGCATCGGGCGGCCGCGGCCGCCCGGGGAGGGAAGCTTATGAAAAAACGGATCTGCACGCTGCTGCTCGCGCTGTGCCTGACGCTGGGGCTGCTGCCCGCCGCGGCGCAGGCCGCCGGGGACGGCAGCGGCACGTTTGACACCGTCCGCTGGACGCTCGGCGCCGACGGCGGGCTGACCGTCAGCGGCACGGGCGACCTGCCGGACGGCGCGTTCGCCGGCCGCACCGATATCGTCACCGTGACGTTCACGGGTCAGGTCGCGCGCATCGGCCGCAGCGCGTTCGCCGGCTGCACGCAGCTGCGGCGCGTGGACGGGTTCGGCGCGGTCACGTGCGTGATGAGTCAGGCGTTCGCCGACTGCACGGCGCTCACGGAGCTGGCCGTGCCCGGCACGGTCACGGAGATCGGCACGGGCGCGTTTTCCGCCTGCACCGGCCTGACGGCCGTCACGCTCGCGCCCGGCGTGCGCAGCCTCGGCGCGTATGCCTTCGCCGCCTGCACGGCGCTGCGGCGCATCGACCTGCCCGACGGCATGACGCTGCTCGGCAGCGGGCTGTTTTCCGGCTGCACGGCGCTCACGGAGCTGCCGCTGCCGGACGATGTGGCGTGGGTAGAGCCGCGCCTGTGCGAAAACTGCACCGCGCTGCAAAACATCGTGTTCCCGGCCGCGATGACCGAGGTGCCGCGCGGCCTGCTGCGCGGCTGCACGGGGCTGCGGCGCGTGACGCTGCAGGGCGCGGTCACGGCGGTGGGCAACGGGGCGTTTGCCGGGTGCGACGCGCTCGCGGACGTGTACTTCACCGGCACGCGCGCGCAGTGGGACGCCGTCGCCGTCGGCGCAAACAACGCACGCCTGACGGCCGCCGCCGTGCACCTGTCCGCGCCCGCGCACACGTACCCGGAGGCGTGGACGGTCGTCCGCGCGCCGACCTGCACGGACGACGGCCTGCGCACGCGCACCTGCCTCGACCCCGGCTGCGGCAAAACGCTGTCCGAGACGATCCCGGCGCTCGGCCACGACTGGGACGACGGCGTGATCGTGCGCGCCCCGAGCGGCGTGCGCATGGGCGAGCGGCACGTCACCTGCCGCCGCTGCGGCCGGACGCAGGCGGTGGCGATTCCGCCCGAGATCGCGGCGTACGAGCAGTTTCATGACATCGACCGCAATGCGTGGTCGTACGACGGCATCCAGTACTGCGTGGCGCGCGGGCTCATGTCCGGCACGGACACGCACACGTTCCTGCCCGGCGGCGTGACGACGCGCGCGCAGCTCGTGCAGGTGCTGTATCATCTTGCGGGCGATCCCGACATGACCGGCGTGACCACGCCGTTTACCGACCTCACGGCCGACTGGTATCAGGCCGCGGTTGCCTGGGCATATGAGACCGGCGTCGTGGACGGCACGTCGCCCACCACGTTTTCGCCGGGCCGGCCCGTCACGCGCGAGCAGGCGGCCGTTTTGCTCATGCGCTACGCTGCGCGCCTGCCCGGCTTTGCGGGCAGCGACGCGCCTGCCGATCTGTCCGCGTTTGCCGACGGCGGCAGCGTCTCCGGCTGGGCGCGCGCCGGCATGGCCGACGCGGTGGCGCTCGGCCTGTTTGGCGGCACGCAGGACACCGGCGGCCGGGTGTGGCTGCGGCCGGGCGAGAGCGCGACGCGCGCCGAGATCGCGGCCGTTCTGGCGCGCTTCGGGCGCAACGTGGCCCACCTGCTCTGAATGCAGAATCGACCCGCCGGGGATCCCCCGGCGGGTTTTCACTTAATTTTTCTTAAAGCTGGCAGTTTCCTCTGTCCGCGCACGGCGCGGATGTGTTAGGATAGACCCCAGAGGTGATACCATGGAAAACCCCGAGACCCCTGTCCGCATCCTCGTCGTGGACGACGAGCCGGACATCCGCAATATTTTACACATTCTGCTCTCGTCGCGCGGCTACGAGGTCGATGAGGCCGAAAACGGCCTGCGCGCCGTGGAGCTCGTGCGCGCGCAGCCGGACTATGACCTCATCATTCTCGACATCATGATGCCCGGCATGGACGGCGTGTCCGCCTGCGCGGAGATCCGGCGGCACAGCGTCGCGCCGATCCTGTTTCTGACGGCGAAGGCCCAGCCCACCGACATGAGCGACGCCTACGGCAGCGGCGGCGACGACTATCTCATCAAGCCCTTTTCCAACCACGAGCTGTTCCTGCGGGTCGACTCGCTCATCCGCCGCTACCGCGTCTACCACGGCAAGGGCGACGCGCCGACGGTCATCGACGCGCTCGAGATCAACCGCGACAAGGGCACCGTGTGCAAAAACGGCCGCTCCGTCGAGATGACCAAGACGGAGTTTGAGCTGCTGCAGTACCTGATCGCCAACCGCGGCGCAGCCGTGTCCGCGCGCAAGCTCTACGAGGACGTCTGGCACGAGAAGTTCCTGCCCAGCTCTGCCAACACCGTCATGGTGCACATCCTCAAGCTGCGCAAGAAGCTCGAGGATGACCCCGCCAACCCGACGCTCATCCGCACGGTCTGGGGAAAGGGGTATCAGATTGATTAAAAAGTGGCGCTCATCGATCAATGCGCGCATGATCTTCGTGCTCCTCGCGGCGCTGGCCGTGGGCGTGGCGTGCTATTTCGGCATAGACGCGCTCGGCACCGCGGCGATCGACCGCTGGTATCTGAGTGACGACGCCATCGCGGCGCGCAACCTCGCGCACGAGCGCAGCCTGCAGGAATACGTCAGCACGCACGGCGTGTCCTCGCGCGACACGCTGGCCATCGAGCAGTGGTCGCGCGGTGAGAAAAAAGCCAACGTCATCGTCTATCAGGCGGAGGGCGACCCGTACGAGGCCGGCTCGTGGGGCACGAGCGAGCTGCTCGACGACACGACCCAGAGCGACATTGCCGACTTGGGCTACAGCTTCTTCACCGTGCAGTTTGCCGACGGGGAGTACCGCGTCGCCGTGTGCGACTATTCCGAGGCGTGGCTCTACAGCTATGTGAGCTTCGGCGCGCTCGTGCTGGGCTTCGTGATCTATTCGTTCATCGCCTTCGGCTTCACGCGGCGGCTCACGCGGCGCGTCACGCGCCTGTCGGAGGCCGTCGGCGCGGCGGGCGCGCTCAACCGGACCATCCCCGTCACGGGTACGGACGAGATCGCGCGGCTGGCGGCGAGCGTCAACACCATGCGCGACACGATCCTGGAGCGCACGCGCGACGAGCAGACCGCCTGGCAGGCCAACAGCGACCTCATCACTGCCATGTCGCACGACATCCGCAACCCCCTCACGTCGCTCATCGGCTATCTCGACCTGCTCGAGATGAGCCAGGACCGCCTGCCGGAGGACCTGCGCAGCTACGTGCTCGCCAGCCGCGACAAGGCCTATCAGCTCAAGGACCTGACGGGGGAGATGTTCCGGTATTTTCTCGTCTTCAGCCGCGGCGAACAGGAGACGCACCCCGAGCCCTACGACGCGCAGATCCTCTGCGCGCAGCTGCTCGGCGAGTGCGCGGCCGAGCTGCGCAGCCGGGGCTTTGACGTCAACCTCCTGCTGCTGACCACGCCCTGCACCGTCACGACCGACGTGCAGATGCTCAAGCGCGTGACGGATAACCTCCTGTCGAACATCGAAAAGTACGCCGACCCCGCCGCGCGCCTGACCATTCTGGCCGAGTGCGAGGGCGAGCGGCTGCACGTCTGCTTTGCCAACCGCGCGCGCCGCGAGCTTGCGCGCGTCGAGAGCAACCACATCGGCCTGCGCACGTGCGAGGCGATCCTGCAGCTGCTCGGCGGGCAGTTTTTCACCCACCGTACGGGCGATGATTTCTCGGCCGAGTTCGTCCTGCCGCGCACGCCGCCGGACGCGGCGCAGGGCTGAGCGGATCAATCCCTCAGTCAGCCTGACGGCTGCCAGCTCCCTTTGCACAAGGGAGCCTATGAGGTGCGGGACGAACGCACGGTGCACCACCGGCGGCGTTGGAGGAAACCGCGGCTTTTCTGCCATGATGCTGGTCGAGCGGCACAGAAGCGGAATCGCCAAGGTGTGTGACGTCAGGAAACACGGCGTCCGCCTCGCTGCGCTCAGCACCTTTTTCCCGAGGGCAAGGCTTGGGTGCGCAGCGCAGGCAACGCTGTACCCGCCTCTCTACATAACAAACCCGCAAAAAAGATCCCCGAAACGAACGTTTCGGGGATCTTCGCTCTGTATGGGTGATGGATCAGCGATCACACAATGCCCTGAGCCATCATGGCGTTGGCGACCTTCAGGAAGCCGGCAACGTTGGCGCCGAGCATCATGTTGCCCGGCTGGCCGCACTCGACGGAGGCGTCGTAGCAGGCCTTAAAGATGCTCTTCATGATGCCGTGCAGCTTCTCGTCGACTTCCTCGAAGCTCCAGCTCATGCGCAGGGAGTTCTGGCTCATTTCCAGACCGGAGGTGGCAACGCCGCCGGCGTTGGAAGCCTTGCCCGGCGTGTAGAGCAGGCCGGCCTCGATGACCGCGTTGATGGCCTCGGGGGTCAGCGGCATGTTCGCGCCTTCGAACACGGCCATAGCGCCGTTTTTGATGACGGCCTTCGCGCCCTCGAGATCCATCTCGTTCTGGGACGCGCACGGCATGGCGATGTCGCACGGCACGGTCCAGATGTTCTTGCAGCCCTCGTGGTACTCGCTGCCGGGCACTTCGTCAGCGTAGACGCTGATGCGGGCGCGGCGCTTCTGCTTGATGTCAAACAGCACGTCGAGGTTGATGCCGTTGGGATCGTAGACGTAGCCCTTGGAGTCGCTCATGGCGATGACCTTGCCGCCGAGCTCGGTGCACTTCTGCGCGCAGTACTGCGCCACGTTGCCGGAGCCGGACACGATGACCTTCTTGCCCTCGAAGCTGTCGTTTCTCAGGTGCTTGAGCACTTCGGCGGAGAAGTAGCAGATGCCGTAGCCGGTGGCCTCGGTGCGGGCGAGAGAGCCGCCGTAGGTCAGGCCCTTGCCGGTGATGACGCCGCCCTCAAAGCGGTCGACGATCTTCTTGTACTGGCCGTACATATAGCCGACCTCGCGCGCGCCGACGCCGATGTCGCCGGCCGGGGTGTCGGTGAACTGGCCGATGTGGCGGTAGAGCTCGGTCATGAAGCTCTGGCAGAAACGCATGACCTCACCGTCGGACTTGCCGTGGGGGTCAAAGTCGGAGCCGCCCTTGCCGCCGCCCATGGGCAGGGTGGTCAGGGAGTTCTTCAGGATCTGCTCGAAGCCAAGGAACTTGACGACGGACAGGTTGACCGAGGGATGGAAGCGCAGACCGCCCTTGTAGGGGCCGATCGCGGAGTTGAACTGCACACGGTAGCCGCGGTTGACCTGGACCTTGCCGTTGTCGTCCACCCAGGGAACGCGGAAGATGATGATGCGCTCGGGCTCAACGAAGCGCTCCATGAGGCCGGCTTCTTCCCACTCGGGGTGCTTGTCGACGACGTACTGGAGGCTCTCAAAGACTTCGTCAACGGCCTGCAGGAACTCGGGCTCGTTGGGGTGGTTCTTCTGAAGGTCGGCGAAAACGCGGTTCAGATATGCATTGTTGATCATTTTCTTACCTCTTTCTTGTTATTCACGTTGCTCTCAAAAACGGCCTGAGCGGCCAATTTCCTTTATCATGGTAACGCAAACGGAGAGGGATTGCAATATCCGTTTTCCATATAATTTCTCATTTTTTTTGTGCAAAAAGTCAGAAAGGACGCTTTAAATTGCACTGTTTTCGTCAAAAAAACAACACTCCCGTGTAATAGCTGGCAATTTGCGACCGCCATTTTTATGCAGGTGCAAAAAAAGCACTTGACAAATTATTCTAACGAGTATAAACTAAGAGCGAAAGTTATCCAAATGCATAATAATTTTGCGGCCGGAAGGGAGGAATGCGGATGCGGCGATGCGAGGTGTGTTTTGCGCCGCTGCCGGCGTGGGAAGATGCGTACCTGTGGCCGTGCGCGCACGGCGGGCTGACGGTGTGCGCCGATTGCTTTGACACGCTCGTGGGCGGCCTGTCGCGGCGGGAGCTGGCCGCGCGCCTGAGCGCACCGGGAGCGTGAGGGGGGCAGAGCAGCAAAAACCCGCCCACGGTGTGGGCGGGCGGATCATGTGCGGTTTTTCTTCGCGGTGTTAACGGAGGCGATCCAGATTTTTTTCAGCTCCGTGCATTTGCCGAGCGTTTCTGTGTCGCTGCAATATCCGCTTTCTATGCGTATTCACGATTACCGATTCCCTGAATCGGCAGGTTTCGAAAGGAAAGAGCAGGGAGTGAGGGAAGCGTGAAAAAGTAAAATCGACAAGTCTCTTTCGAAACTTGTCGATTTTGGTGGGGGAAGATGGATTTCCCCTGACGGGGATAAACTTCGACTCCATCTTCCGCGCAAAGAAAAATACCAATCACCCAAAAAGGGTAATTGGTATTTTTGGTGGGGGAAGATGGATTCGAACCATCGAAGGCATTGCCAGCAGATTTACAGTCTGTCCCCTTTGGCCACTCGGGAATTCCCCCATATGCAATTTTGTCAGAAGGTGGAGCTGGTAGACGGACTCGAACCCCCGACCTGCTGATTACAAATCAGCTGCTCTACCAACTGAGCTATACCAGCACAACACCGGCCTATGTATCATAGCAAAACGGACTATGTTTGTCAACAAAAATTTTCGGAAAATTCAATGTTTTTGGAGGGAGAACATGCAACTGATCGAATTGGCGGCGCAGTACCGCGCCACGGGCAACGCGCTGCGTGCGCGCGCGGCCACCTTGCGTCTGGAGCTGGCGGCCATGCCGCGTGCCGGCCGCGCCCGGCGCGATCTGGAGGCGCGCATCGCGCGCCTGGAGCAGATGGCGGGCGAGACTCTGTGCACGGCGAGCTATCTCGCGCATTATTACGACCGCAGCTGACCGCGCCGGCCGTCGGGCGGGCCCGGTTTGCGTTCCGGCGGCAGGTGTGGTATACTGACGGCATGAAACGCTTACATAAAAAACTCGATTTTCCATTCCGCCGCGCGCTGGCCGTGCTGCTGGCCGCGGCGATGACGTTCGCGCTCGCGGGCTGCTCCGTGCGCGAGCTGCACATCGGCCAGGTCGAGGTGAACACCGGCGCCGGCACGGCGTGGATCACCCCGGCCAGAGGCGTGGACAGGTTCGACATTCCGGCGGCCGATTTTTCCGCCGGGGCGGACGGCAGCGTGACCTACACCGGCACGGCCTACCGCGCGCTGCAGGGCATCGACGTGTCCACGTTCCAGCAGGACATCGACTGGCAGGCCGTCGCGGATTCCGGCATCGCCTTCGCCTTCATCCGCGCGGGCTACCGCGGCTACGGCAAGGGCGGCATCGTCGAAGACGACCGCTTCCGCCAGAACGTGGCCGGGGCGTGCGCGGCGGGGCTGCGCGTGGGGCTGTACTTCTTCTCGCAGGCGGTCACGCCCGAGGAGGCGGCCGAGGAGGCGCAGTGGCTCGTGGACGCGGCGCGCGATTACAAGATCGACATGCCGCTCGTGTTCGACTGGGAGAACATCGACCAGAGCACCGTCGCCGCCGGCGACACGGTGCGCACGGCGGAGATGACCGGCGAGGACGTCACGGCCTGCGCCGCCGCGTTCTGCGAGACGGTCACGGCCGCGGGCTACGACGCCGCCGTCTACGGCAACCGCTGGCAGGGGTACTATGACTACGACTTTGCCCAGCTCAAAGACTACGCCTTCTGGGTGAGCGCGCCGGGCACGGCGGACGATTTTTACTACGCGCACGATTTCTGGCAGTACAGCTACGACGGCACGGTGCCGGGCGTCTCCGGCAGCGTGGACCGTGACCTGTGGTTCGTGCCGATCACGACCTGAGGAGGCGCGCGATGAAAAAACGACTTTTGACCCTGCTGCTCGCGCTGGCGCTCGCGGTGTCGCTGGCGCTGCCGGCCGCCGCCGCACAGACGCCGGTGGAGGTGTCGAGCGCGCTGGAGCTGGCGCAGGCGATGGCCGAGCCGGTGCCGGCGCGCGGCCGATTCCGCTCCCGCGCCGCCGCGGCCGAGCCCACGCGCGTGGTCGCCTTCGCGCCCGCGCTCGCGGACGGGTACGGCGCGGACCGCGTGCTGCATCTGGCGGCGTGGCAGGAGTACGTGCTCGAATTTTCCGACGCGGCGGCGGCGCAGCGCGCGCTCGCGCGCCTGCGCTCCGACCCCGATGTGACGGACTGCTTTCTCGATGAGGCGGTCACGGCGGACGACACGCTCGCCGGCCTCTGGGACGAGACGGCCAGCCGCTCCTGGGGCGGGCACGAAATGGGCCTCACGACGCTGCGCCATCAGGCGGACGTGCTCCTGCCGGCTGGCCGCCGCGCGACGGTCGCCGTCATCGACACGGGCGCGGAGGTCTCGCACCCGCTGCTCGCGGGGCGCGTGTCGGCCCGCAGCTATGACTTTGCCGACAACACGGCCGACGTGACGGACGTCAACGGCCACGGCACGGCCACGGCCGGGCTCATCGCCGACCTCACGCCCGACGAGGTGGACGTGATGGTCCTGCGCGTGTACGGCGACGACAACCTCTCGAAGCCGTCGCGCGTGCTCACGGCGCTCGAGTACGCGCTGGAAAACGGCGCGACCGTCGTCAACATGAGCATCGGCTGGCCGAACGCCATCGAAAAGGGCTACTCCTTTTTAAATAGTGTCCTCGCGCAGGCGTATGCCGCGGGCGTCGTCGTCGTCGCGGCGGCGGGCAACCTCAGCCGGAGCAACCCCACCGCGAACGCGGACGATGTCTATCCCGCCAATCAGGCGCAGGTGCTCACGGTCTCGGCCGTGGACCGCAGCCGGACGTTTGACGATACCTATTCGGCCTCCGGCGCGTCGGTCGATCTGTGCGCGCCGGGCACGGGCGTCGCGGTCGCGGCGCTCTCCGGCGGCATGACGGTGCGCAGCGGCACATCGTTTGCTGCGCCCCATGTCGCGGCGGCGGCGGCCTGCGTGCAGCTCGCGCAGCCGGGCGCTACGGCCGCGCGCGTGCGCCGGACGCTCTGCGACTATGCCGAGGATCTCGGCGCGCCCGGCCGCGACGATCAGTACGGCAACGGGTTTCCGGTGCTCACGCAGTGCTTTCACGACCGGCTGTGTCCGGGGCGGCGCTTTGCGGACATGCCGGACGCGGACGCCTGGTCGCACGCCGGGCTGGACTACTGCATCGCGGCGGGACTGATGCACGGCATGACGCCCGTCACCGTCGCGCCGGAGGCGCTTGCCACCCGCGCGCAGGTCGTGCAGCTGCTCTGGGCGGCGGCGGGCAGCCCGAAAACCACCGGCCCGCTGCCGTTCACGGATGTGGCGCCCGGCGCGTGGTATTATGACGCGGTGCACTGGGCGTATCGGACGGGGCTCGTGTCCGGTACGTCGCCCACGACGTTTACCCCCGACGCCGCCATCACGCGGCAGGACTTCACGGTCATCCTCTACGCGCAGGCCGGCCGCCCGGCCATGATCGGCACTGCGCTCGCGGCCTTCCCGGACGCGGGCCAGGTCGCGGGGTATGCCTACGCCGCGCTCACCTGGGCGGTCGAGCAGGGGCTGATCGGCGGCGTCGGCACGCCGTCCGGCCCGCAGCTCGCGCCGCGCGGCTATGCCACCCGCGCCCAGGTCGCAAAGATCCTCATGGGCTACTATGACAAATAAAAATGACAGCAAAACCCCGCCCCCGCTTCCGGTTCGGAAGCGGGGGCGGGGTTTGCTATTATCAGCGGGCCGCAGCCCCTCCAACGAGCGCCCGGCGCAGCGGGGCTCGTTTGCCCACGCTTATTCCTCCGGCGCGGGCTCCTCGGTCACTTCGACCTCGATGTCCTCCGGCTCGACGACCTCGGCGTCGACGGTGTGCAGATCCGGCGCGGGGCGGTACTCCTTAGCGGCGGCGCGCAGCTCGTCCATCTGCGCCTCCAGCTCGGCGACGCGCGCGTTGGCGTCCGTCACCTGCTGGCAGAGCTCGGCGAGGAAGGCGTCGGCCGTGTCGCGGTAGTTTTCGTAGTACAGGCGGCCAATCTCGGTGTACGTGCGCTTGACGCGCTCGAGTTCGGCGTTGCAGTCCACGGTCATGCGCGTCATGCGCGAGGCGTACTTGGCGCGGTCGCCCACGGCGTGGGCAGCGCCGGCGACCTTGTCGCGCATCTCGTCGCTGACGACCTTGTTGGCGGCATTGGTCACGGTCTCACCGGCCTTGCCGGCCGCATCGACGACCTTGTCCTTCAGGCTGTTGAGCATGTCATGGTAATCTTTCATGGGAAAAAACCTCCTTGCAAGTAAATACGATGGGATGCTTTATGCGTCCGGCTGCCCGCCCGCGCCGCGGTCGACATAGCGCGGTGCGTGCCGGAGCTTGCCGGTGTAAAACAGCGCGAGCACGACGGCAGCGGCGGCCGCCGACACCCCGGCCAGCAGCTGGCTGACGCGGATGCCCGTGCCGGCGATGTACAGGCTGTCGGTGCGCAGGCCCTCGATGAGCGCGCGGCCGATGCCGTACCACACGGCGTAGAGCAAGATGAGCTCGCCGTCAAACTTCCGCTCGTGTCGTCGAAACCAGAAGTGCAGCAGCAGAAAGCCCACGAAGTTCCACAGGCTCTCGTAGAGAAACGTCGGATGTACGTACACGGTCTCCCGGCCGGGGAGCGTGAGCCCCATGCGGGAGAAGGCCGTGGTCTCGCGGCCGAAGGCTTCGCGGTTGATGAAGTTGCCCCAGCGGCCGATGCACTGCCCGATGAGCAGGCCGGGCGCACACACGTCCGCCATCGCGCCGAAGGGGATCTTTTTCTTCCTGCACCAGATGATGCCGGTCAGCAGCCCCGCGATCACGCCGCCGTAGATGGCGAGCCCGCCCTCCCAGATCTTGAGCGCGTCGATGGGGTGGCCGCGGTAGTCGCTCCACTGGAAGATGACGTAGTACAGCCGCGCGCCGATGATGGCCAGCGGGATCATCCAGATGAGAAAGTCATAGAGCGTGTCCGGCTCGATGCCGCAGCGGCGGCAGTGCCGCGCGCAGTAGAGCATCGCCAGAATGAAGCCCACGGCGATGATCACGCCGTACCAGTAAAACGTGCGGCCGAAGAGCGTGAACGACGCGCTTGGGTCGATGCTCCAGTTGCCGAGCAGGGGAAAGCTGATGGCGGCGTCACGCATCATCGTCGGCATCATCCTCGCCTCCCTTCGGGGCAACGACCGAGAGCGCCAGGCGCTCGGGCGCGAGCGTCTCGGTCAGCCACTTGGCGCACTCCGCCGCCGTGATCTCGCCGAGCAGCGGGAAGGCGTCCATGTGCTCGTACCCGCCGAAGAGTCCCTCGGCCATGGCGATGCACACATCGTCGAACCGGTCGAGCCCGCGCAGCCAGCCGCCGTACACGGCGCGGCGCGCCCGCTCGAAGGCCGGGCCGTCAAAGCCGTCACGCGCGATCTGCGCGACGGTCTCGCTCACGCGCGCGCACACGGCGTCGGGGTCTTTGCTCTCGCCGCCGAGCACGGCCATGGCGATCGGGCCGCAGTAGTCTGCGCTGCAGCCGAAGTCGTCGCCGAGCAGCCCCGCGCGGTAAAGATCGTTGTAAAACGCCGTCGCTTCGCCGAAGGCGGCCTGCAGCGCGAGCTCCGCCGTGAGCGTCTGGCGCAGGCGGGCCTCGCCCTTTTCCGCCGGGCGGAACTTCGCGCCCAGCAGCATCTGCGGCGCGGACACCGCGAGCTCCACGCGCATGCGCGCCTGCGCCGGCGTCATGTCCTCCGGTGCGCCGTGGTCGGCGGCCGGGACGGGAGAGAGGTCCGGCGGCAGGATCTCCGCCGCGATGGCGGCCACGCGCTCGGGCGTGTCCTGACACACGGCGCACAGCACCATGTTCGACGGCGCGTAAAACGCGCGGTGGCAGGTATAGAGCGTCTCGGGCGTGATCTGCGCGATGCTCTCGACCGTGCCGGCCACGGCGTCGCGCGCCCCGTCGCGCGCAAGCAGGCAGCGCATGAGGTCGCGCCACACGGCGCGGTCGGGGTCGTCCTCGCCCATGCGGATCTCCTGAGCGATGATGCCCTGCTCCTTGGCCACGCTCGCGTCGGTGAAATACGGCGTCGAGACAAAGCGCAGCAGCGTGCGCAGGTTATCCTCAAACCGGTCCGTGCAGGAAAAATAGTAGGCCGTCATGTTCGTGGACGTGAAGGCGTTCGGGTCTGCGCCGTTTTCGCTCAGCGTCAGCAGCGCGTCCGACCCGTCGGGCATGTCAAAGAGCTTGTGCTCGAGATAGTGCGCCACACCGGCGGGCGTGTCCGTCCACGTGTCGCCTACGCGAAAGCGCCGGTCCGCCCCGCCGTAGCAGGTGGCAAACACGGCGTAGCTGCGCTGAAAGTCGGGCTTGCAGAGCACGCGCACGCGCAGGCCGTTCGGCAGCGTCGCCGCCCAGACGTTTTCGGGTCGTTCATTCGTCATCGGCAGTCTCCTCCGTTCCCTTGAGCAGATACACACAGTCGCACACGACGCCGGCGGCGATGTCCGTCACGTCCGTGCGTGTGACCTCTTCCACGAGCGCGGCCATCTCGGCCGGGTCGATGTCCAGCCCCTGCACCGTGCGGTTGAGCCAGTACCACGCCAGCGCGTCGGGCGCGTCGGCCGTGGCGCGCAGGTCGCTGGCCACGCTGCGGATTGCGGCCTGAAGCTCGCCGTCCGTAAAGTCGCCGGTGCGCACGGCGTCGAGCTGCGCCGTGATCTCGGCGAGCGCGCGCTCGTAGTTTTTCACGTCGATGCCGCTCGTCACGGTCAGCAGGCCCTTGTGCGTGCTCAGGCGCGAGCCGACGTAGTAGCACAGGCTGAGCTTCTCGCGCACGTTCAAAAAGAGCTTGGACGTGACGCAGCCGCCGTAGAGGGCGTTAAAGACGAACAGCGCCGGGATGTCCGGCTCGGTCATGCACGCGCCGAGGCGGTAGCCCACGGCGAGCTGCCCCTGCGCGACCGGGAGCGTCTCGGTCACATAGCGCGGCTCGGCTTCGAGCGCGTTCATGCGGATGTCCGTGCCGATGTCCTCGTCGATCTCGCCGCGCGGCATCGTCGAGAGCACGTCCGTGAGGATGCGCGCGACGCGCCCGCCCTCGAGCGAGCCGCAGTAGAAGATCTCCACGGGGCTCGTCGAGAGCACGTCGTGGTAGCGCATCGTGAGCTTGCGGTAGTGGATGCGCTCGGCGTCCGCCTCTTCGCCGAGACGGGGCACGGCGTAGTCCTCGCAGCAGCACATGTGGGCGTACAGCCGCTCGATGGCGTAGGCGCGCTTGTTGTTCATGCCGGCGCGGATGCGCTCGAGCAGCTTCTCACGCTCGCTGTCCACGATATCCGGCCGCAGCAGGCCGCCGCGCGTGTTCGGGTGCAGCAGCAGGTCTGCCACGTCGGCCGCGAGCCGGGGGAAGATCTCCTCGCCCACCGCGCCGTCGTCGGCAAACTCGGCCTCGAAGCCCACGGCCTGGATCTCGCCGAGCTTGCGCACGCTCGGCGTGATGCTCGCGCCGTAGAGGTTCTCGAGCTCGGCCGCGATCGTCTCCAGATCGGGCAGGCGCGTGCTGCCGCGCCGCAGCACATACGGCAGCACGGCCGTGCACGCCGCCGTAGAGCGCCGCAGCTGCGTCAGCAGGTTCACGCTCAGCCACGCGGTCTTGAACTTGTCCGTGCGCAGGGCGGTCAGCCACACGCCGGGGAGAATTTCCGTGCGGATGCGTTCCATAAGATACGCTCCTTTCGCCTATGGTGTGTCCATATTTTTTGAATACTTTATTATATCACGCCTTACCTATCTTGGGAATAGGGTTTCGGGCGCTTTTTGCCGATGCCGCCGCCGTCGTAGGGCGCATTGTCCACGGTCACGCCGTCGGGCCGCAGGCGGACGGTGTGCAGCAGACCCGCTCCGTCGCGCCAGCGCACGGTACACTCCGGCCAGCCGGCCGGCAGGTGCGGCTCGGGGTAGAGCACGCCGCCGCGCAGGTGCAGCCCCAGCAGATCTTCCGCCGCGATGCGCAGGTACCACCCCGCCGCGCCCGTGTACCACGTCCAGCCGGCGACGCCCGCGTTATCCCCGCCCGCAATGTCGGCCGCGAGCACGTACGGCTCGCCCTCGTAGCGCGCGGGGTCGTGCGCCGCGGGCAGCACGGCGTGCAATATTTCTACGCCCTCGGCCGTGCGGCCCGTGCGCAGCAGCGCCATGGCCAGCCACAGCGCGCCGTGGGTGTACTGCCCGCCGTTTTCGCGCAGGCCCGCGCCGTAGCTGCGCACGTAGCCCGTCTCGGGCGTGCGCCGCGTGATGGGCGGGTCGAACAGCCGCACCACGTTGTGCTCCCGGTCAAAGAGCTGCTCCACCGCGCTCGTGAGCGCCGTGTGCACGCGGCCGCGGTCGGCGTGCGTGTCGAGGGCGGCAAACGCCTGCGCGATCGCGTCGATGCGGCACTCGCCGCACGCTTCCGAGCCGAGCGGCCGCCCGTCGTCATAGTACCCGCGCCGGTACCACGCGCCGTCCCACGCTCCCTCGGCCGCGCGCGTGCAGTGGTCGGCGGCGAGCGCGAGCTGTTCGGCCGCGTGCCCGCCCACGAGGGCGGCAAATTTCCGCGCCGTGATGGCAAAAAACCACGTCAGCCACACGCTCTCGCCCCGGCCCTGCGCGCCCACGCGGTCAAAGGCGTCGTTCCAGTCGCCCGTGCCGATCAGCAGCAGCCCGTGCGCGCCCACGCCGCGCGCGAGCACGCGCATCAGCGCCCGGCGGCAGTGCTCGAGCACCGTGCCGGTCTCCGCGCCTGGCTCGAGCGGCTGGTAGCGGTCGTGCTCGTTTTCCTCCAGCTCCTCGCCCGCGAGGAAGGGGTATTCTGCGCTTAAGATCTCGGCGTCGCCGGTCTTTTCCACGTACTCGCACACCGCCCACGGCAGCCACAGCAGGTCGTCCGAAATGCGCGTGCGCACGCCGTGCTCGGGTCCCGTGCCCGCGTGCCACCAGTGGCACACGTCCCCGGCGGCGAACTGGTGCGCGCACGCGCGGCCGATCTGCTCGCGCGCAGGCGCGCTGTCGAGCAGCAGGAGGTTCACCGCGTCCTGCAGCTGGTCGCGGAAGCCGAACGCGCCGCCGTTCTGGTACAGGCTCGTGCGCGCGAGCAGCCGGCAGCACAGCGTCTGGTACGCGGCCCAGCCGCCGAGATAGCGGTTCATGTCCGCGTCCGGCGTCGTCATCCACAGGCGCGACACCGCGCCCAGCCACCGCTCGCGCGTTGCGCGCAGGGCGTGCGCGGCCTCGTCCGGCTGCGTCAGGCGCAGGAGATTCGCGCGCGTGTCGCACCCGCAGACGATCACGCCCTGCCGGTCGATCACGCCCTCGAGCGCGAAGCAGGGGCTCAGCCCCGCACCCGCGCGCGCGTCCATCTGCCCGCGCAGGAACGAAAACCGGTCGCACGTCCAGCCCGTGAGCGGCATGCCCGCCGCCGCGCAAAAGAGTTCGGGCGCGTCCGCGCGCACGTTTTCTGCCGTGAACAGCCCGTCGGCGTACGCCGTCACGACGGCGGGGGCGTCCGCGTCGCGCCCGGCGCAGACGAGGTCAGTGTGCCACGTGATGCGCGCGCGCCCCGCGCACTCGATGAGCAGCACGCGCGCGGCCGCGTCCTCGGGCACGAACGCCGTCACGCGCACGGACATGCCGTCCACGCTGCGCTCCCACGCCGCCCAGCCGAAGCCGTACTCCACCCGCGAGCGCCCGTCGTCGTCAAAGAGCGACACCGCGCCCGCGCGCGATGCCATGCGCAGCGTCTCCGTGCCGCGCAGCACCCACGGGTCGCATAGCCAGCGGTTGATGCGCCTGGTGTGCGCGTTGCGGTGCCACATGTGGCCCGTGCCCGCGTCCGTGGCGAGAAAGCCGAAGCGCCCGTTTGTCAGCACCTGGCTCCACGCGCGCGGCGGCAGCCCGGTGAAGGACACCGTGCCGTCGTCGTCCCAGTGCACGTCGCTGCCCGTGGACAGATACCGCCGGTCGCCCGGCGGGGGCAGCAGCGGCAGCGTGCAGCGCGTGCGCGCCATGCCGGGGCGGATGGCCGCGGCCGCCGCCACGGCGGGAAGGCTTCCTCCGGCACAAGGTGCACGCCGCCGGGCGCGCCGAGCGTATGCGCGAGGTCGAGCGCCGCGAGCCACCCGCGCACCTTTCCGGCCGTCGGCTGCCGGTAGTCCCCGCCGTCGCCGCTGCGCAGCGCAAGGTCGCACGCCACGCCCAGCGCGCGCAGCAGTGCCCACTGCCGCACCACGCCGCGCTCCGCCTGCGCGCACCACACCGGCAGGTCGCCCGAGATGCCCTGCGCCCAGAGCGCCGGGCGCTCGAGCTGCCCGGGCGCTGCGCTCGCCGCCACGGCCGGAAACAGCAGGGGAGAGACCGCCGCCATCGCGCCGTCGAGCTCCGCGCCCGTCATGCCGTACTGCGCGGCGAGCTCTGCCGGCAGCGCCGCCGCCATCGCCGGCGGCAGCACGAGCGCGCGCTGCGCCGCCGTGAACGCATCGTCCTCGCGCGCGCCCACGCCGAGCGCAAAGCGCACGCGCCACGGCGTGTCCGGCGCCGTGTGCACCGGCACGCTCAGCTCCACGCGCCCCGCGCGCAGCCACCCCGGCACCGGCCCCTCGGCCCGCCACGTGCCCGGCCGGTCGCACACGGCGCACAGCCACGCCTCCGGCTTCTCGCCGCGGCCGAGGTGCCGCAGCAGCAGCGCGTCGCGCCGCAGCACGCTCTGAAAGCCCAGCCGCGCGAACGCCGGGTGGTTGACATAATCATCCCACGGTGCGAGCACGGCCTCGAACACGAACCGCACCGTGCCCTCGATCCCACGCGGGGACGAGAGCGTCAGCGCGCGCACCTCGCCGTTGGCGCGGCCGGGTACGGTCAGCGTCTGCACGGCGGTCACGTCCCCGTGCCGGGCGGTGAACTGCGCTGCGCGCACCGTAAAGCGCCACTGCGCGCCCGCGGCCGTGCCCGGCAGCAGCGGGCCGGAGAAATCGTCCGTCTCCAGCTGCACGACCGGCCCGGCGGCGGGGTCTGCGCGCGTGCCGCGGCGGCAGACGCTCAGCGCGTGCCAGCGCGCGAAGCTCTGCCCGGCCTCCGATACGGCGAGGCAGTACGTGCCGTTGGAGAGCAGCGCGCAGCGCGGGGCTTCGGCGTCGATGCCCGTGCCCTCGGCCGCATAGTCCGGCAGGGCGCGGCGGCGCGCCTTTTCGGCCGGCTGTTCTGCGCGCCGCCGCAGCGCCGGCGCGCCCAGCGGCAGCCGCTCGGACAGCAATGTCGCGTGCGCGCGCATGGCGGGGTCGGCGAAGAACCACCGCCGCACCTGATCTCCGCACAGCGCGTTGCACGCCGCCAGCAGGCTCATGCCCTGGTGGTGCGCCATCACGCAGCGCACGATCTGCCCGCCGCCGCCCGTGCGCGCGCGGGTGCAGTCGAGCGCGTCGAAAAATCCGTGCTGCCCCAGCAGCCCGAGTGCCGCGAGTCTGCGCAGGTTGCGCATCGCCGCGCGCGGCTCCACCGCCAGCGCGAGAAAGCTGCTGTACGGCGAGAGCACCAGTTCCCTGTCCATGCCCGGCTGCAGGGCCAGCGCCGCGCAGCCGTGCGCCTTGTAGCGGTAGCTCAGCGCGCTGTCGAGCGCGAAGTACGCGCTCTCCGACACGCCCCACGCCTGCCCCGGGCGCACGCGCCGCCGCTGCACGTACAGGCAGAACTTTGCGCTCTCCCACAGCAGCGAGTCGCGCACCGGCGGCAGAAACAGCTCCGGCATCAGGTACTCGAACATCGACCCCGACCACGACACGCAGCCGCGGTAGTGGTCTTTCTGCACCTGCGCGCGCGACAGGGCGCGCCAGTGCTCGCGCGGCACGTCGCCCCGCGCCACGGCGAAGTAAGACGTCAGCCGTGCCTCGCTCGAGAGCAGATCGTAATAGCTCTCCGACCATTTGCCGCTGCCGGTGTCGATGCCGATGTGCATCAGCCGCCGCTGCGGGTCGTAGAGCGGGCCGAAGTCCATGCCGTCGCAGAGCATCTGCGCCCGCGCCGCAAGCTCGTTCTGCCCCCAGCCGCGCAGGGCGTTCGCCGCCGTGAGCAGGGCGGCGGCGCAGTTGCCGCTGTCCACTGTGGACACGTACAGCGGCGGCATCGGCCGCAGCGTGCACGTGTGATACCAGTTGTAAAAGTGCCCGTTCCAGCGGGGTAATTGCTCCATGGTCGTGAGCATCCGCTCCGCCAGCGCCAGTCCCTGCCCACCGTCGATGCCCAGCGCGTGTGCGCCGAGGGCGGACACGAGCGCGAGCCCCATGTTCGTCGGCGACGTGCGGTGCGCCGTGCCGGTCGGCGGCTGGGACTGCACATTGTCCGGCGGCAGGTAGTGATCCTCGGCCGTGCAGAACGTCTCAAAATACTGCCACGTCGCCTTCGCCCAGCCCAGCAGCTCCCGCTGCGCCGCGCGCGATAGCGGCGCTGCCCCGGCCGCGTTCGGCGCGCCGAGCGCCGCCAGCACGAAGGGACTGAGCATCCACACGATGCCGGCGGCCAGCCCCGTCGGGCTCGGCGTCAGGACGGCCGTGAGCAGGCCCAGCGCGCTCGCCGGCCAGAGCGCGCGCCAATATGCGCCCAGCCCGTCGCGCCTGCCCGCGCGCTGCGCCGCCGTCTGCCACTGCAGGAGGTTTCGGTGCGACACGGCCATGCGCCACAGCGCCGTCACGATGGCGGAGGTGTTCAAAATTGCCTCCCACGGCAACAAAATCAGCCGCAGCACCGTCTGCGCCACGGCGCTGGCCAGCCCGTGCAGCACGTCGCTGTGGTAGCGCACGCGCGTGTCCGCCGGGTGCACGATCGGCTGGCCGAGCGCGCGGATCAGCCCCTGCGCCAGCGCCAGCAGCGCCGCATACGCCGCCAGCCGCAGCCCCGGCCAGCGCAGCACGCAGCCGAGGAAGATGGAAATCCACGTCGCCGGGGCGACGAGCGACCGCCGCAGGTTGTCCGCCAGCCGGAACCGGTCGATCGGGTGCAGCGCCCGCGCGCGCCGGGAGAAGATCCACGGCGCGTTCTGCCAGTCGCCGCGGATCCACCGGTGCGCCCGCGCGCCCCAGGCCAGCGGGGCGGCGGGGAAGGTGTCCGTCAGCTCCACGTCGCCGAGAAAGCCGCCGTGCAGGTACGCGCCCTCGAGCGCGTCGTGGCTCAGCACGCGCCCTTCGGGGATGACCCCGCCGCCGCAGCAGTCGAGCAGCGCGCGCGCGTCGAGAATGCCCTTGCCCGGAAAGCCGCCGCGGTCAAAGCAGTCCATATACAGCTCCCCGCACGCGCCGCCGTAGGGGTCGGCGCCGCCTGGCCCTGCGAACACGCGCGCCCAGTCCGTGGCGTTCGCGCTCTGCAGTTCGGTGGCCATGCGCGGGTGCAGCAGGCCGTAGCCGCGCGTGACCACGCCGCGCTGCGCATCCACCACGGCGCGGTTGAGCGGGTGGAGCATCGCGCCCACGAGCGCGCGCGCCGCGCCGGGCGTCAGGCGCGTGTCGGCGTCGAGCGTCAGCAGGTATACCGTGCCGCTCAGGCCCGCCGCGTCCCCGGCGGCGCACTGCAGCGTGCCCGGCCGGTCGAGCACCAGCCGCGCCAGCTCCAGTAACGCGCCGCGCTTGCGCTCCCACGCGCTCCATTTCCCGTCGGGGGTTTGTACGCGAGGGCGTGTGAAGAGATAAAACCGGCTGCCCCAGCGCGCGTTGAGCGCGGCGATCTCCGCGCGCGCCGCGCGCAGGATGGCGGGGTCGATGGGCGCGTGCGCCATGTCCGCCTCCGGCAGGTCGGCCAGCAGGCCGAACGTGAGCTGCCCGAGCGCGTCGCGGTTGCAGAGGTAGTATTCCTCCAGCCGCGCGCAGAGCGCGTGCGCATCGTCCGGGGAGGTCAGCAGCGCCGCGATGACGCACAGCGTCCGCCCCTCCGGCGGGATGCCCCGGCGCAGCGCCAGCCGCGGCACGAAGCGCGGCTTCGTCACGCGCAGCAATACCGCATCGAGCAGGCCCTTGACCACCTCCGACACCGGGATGAGCAGCAGCACCGCGCCCGATACGCTTTTCGTGGCAAAGCCCAGCAGCAGCGACAAAAACAGCGTCCCCACCACGACGGCCGCGATGTACCACCCGCCGTCGCGGCGACGTTCCGGCGCGCCGAGCACCTCGCGCAGCAAAAACCAGCCCACGTGCCGCCGCGCGCCCTCGCTGCGCTGCGCGCGCGCGAGCACGTCCTCGGCGATCTCGATCTCCGTCCGGCCCGTCCGCCGCGCCAGCCGCGCCACGGTCTGCCGGTAGTGGGTGCGCGTGGCCGCGTCCATCGCGGGGTAGACGCCCACCGGGTCGCGCGCGAGGATGCGCCCCACGCGGTCGCACCGCTCGGCCAGCATGCCCCACGCCGCCGTGCCGAGCGCGCGCAGCGACGTGAAAAGCGCTGGCGCGGCCGCGCCGTCATGGGCGTAGGTGTCCGCCAGCGCGCACACCACGGCCGCCTGCAGCCCCGGCACGAGCAGGGCAAGCTCCGCCGTCTCGAGCGGCAGCGCGTCCTGAAACCCTTCCAGATACGCCTCCGCCGCCTTGACCGTCAGCGCCCCCCCGCACGCGCGCAGCAGCCCCGCGCAGCACGCGCCCAGCGCGGTCTGCCCGCCGGATGTGCGCACGCGCGCGTGCCGCAGAGCGGCCACGGCATCGCCCGCCGCGGCGCAGGCAAAGCTCCGGTTGTCGCGCAGCCACTGGCCGTTCGGCGTCTCGGGCGTGACGGCGCGCGCCATGCGCGCGAGCGCTTTTCCGGCGCGCCGGATGCGCCCGGTGTCCGCGCGCCGCCGGCCGGTCACGGTCAGGGCGCGGGCGTCGCGCTCGCCCTGTGCGCGCAGGGCGGCAGTGTTGGTTTCGGCCATGAAGATCCCTCCAGAAACGGTTTGCAATACCGGAATTTTTCCCATCCGGCGCGAGAACTATGCGGTGACAAGAAAAAATACTTGACACCCGCGCGGAATGCGCGTATACTACTCGTGCTGTAAAGGGAAAATGGTTTACAGCGAGGAGGGACCCCACCATGCCGGATGAGACCGTGTGGCGCACGATGCTGTTCGATTTTTACGGCGATCTGCTCACGGACAAGCAGCGGGAGTATTACGACCTCCATTATAATCAGGACCTCTCTCTGGCGGAGATCGCCGCCAGCAGCGGCATTTCGCGTCAGGGCGTGTGGGACAACATCCGCCGCGCGGACGCCGCGCTGCGCGATACGGAGGCCCGGCTCGGCCTGGTGCGGCGCTTCGCCGCGCAGCGTGCAGCCGCGGCCGCGCTGGAGGATACGCTCACGAAGCTGCGCGACACCGTCGGCGGCGACGCTAGGCTGCTGGCCGAGCGGGCGCTGCGGCAGCTTCAGGATCTGAAAGGATAGATACCATGGCATTTGAATCCCTGTCGGACAAGCTGACCGAGGCGTTCAAACGCCTGCGCGGCAAGGGCCGGCTCACGGAGGCCGACGTGAAGGAGGCCATGCGTGAGGTCAAGCTCGCGCTGCTCGAGGCGGACGTGAACTTCAAGGTCGTCAAGGACTTTGTGCGCAAAGTGACCGAGCGCGCCACGGGCGCGGATGTGCTCGAGAGCCTCTCGCCCGCGCAGATGGTCATCAAGATCGTCAACGAAGAGCTCACCGCCCTCATGGGCAGCGAGAACCAGAAGCTGAACATCAGCTCCCAGTCGCCGAGCGTCGTCATGCTCGTCGGCCTGCAGGGCGCGGGCAAGACGACCAACGGCGCCAAGCTCGCCGGCCTCATGCGCAAGCAGGGCAAGCGCCCGCTGCTCGTCGCGTGCGACGTGTACCGTCCCGCGGCCATCCAGCAGCTTGAGACCGTCGGCCGCCAGCTCGACATTCCCGTGTTCCAGATGGGGCAGGGCGACCCGGTCGAGATCGCCAAGGCCGGCATCGAGCACGCGAAAAAGCACGGCAACGACCTCGTCTTTCTCGACACGGCCGGCCGCCTGCACATCGACGAGGCGCTCATGACCGAGCTGCAGAACATCAAGGCCGCCGTCAACCCCGCGGAGATCCTGCTTGTCATCGACGCGATGATCGGCCAGGACGCGGTGGCGACCGCGCAGGCCTTTGACGACGCGCTCGATATCACCGGCGTCATGCTCACGAAGCTCGACGGCGACGCCCGCGGCGGCGCCGCGCTGTCGATCAAGGCGCTGACCGGCAAGCCCATCAAGTTTGCCGGCATCGGCGAGAAGCTCGACCAGATCGAGCCCTTCCACCCCGACCGTATGGCCAGCCGCATCCTCGGCATGGGCGATGTGCTCACGCTCATCGAAAAGGCCGAGCAGAACCTCGACCAGAAAAAGGCCGAGGAAATGGCCGAGCGTCTGCGGCAGAACCGCTTCACGCTCACGGATTATTACGACCAGCTCCAGCAGATCAAGGGCATGGGCTCTCTGCAGGACATCGCCGGCATGATCCCCGGCATGGACGCCAAGGCCCTCTCGGGCGCGAACGTCGATGAGAAGGCCATGGGCCGCATCGAGGCGATTATCCAGTCCATGACCCCCGGCGAGCGCGACAACCCCGCCATCTTAAACTCCAGCCGCAAAAAGCGCATCGCGGCGGGCGCTGGCACGAGCGTGGTCGAGATCAACAAGCTGCTCAAGCAGTTCGAGCTCATGCAGCAGCTCGTGCGCCAGATGTCCGGAAACAGCAAGGCCATGAAGCGCATGAAGCGCGGCGGCCGCGGCGGACTCGGCGGGCTGGGCAATCTGTTCGGCGGCGGCCGTCCGTACGGATTCTGAAACCGATTCCATGCTCCCGCAGGGAGCTGGAGATACAGAGAACTTTGATGGAGGTGAAGATACATGGTCAAGATCAGACTTCGCAGAATGGGCGCCAAGAAGGCCCCGTACTACCGCATCGTGGTGGCGGACTCCCGTTTCGCACGCGACGGCAGATGCATTGAGGAGATCGGCACGTACGATCCGCTGAGCACGGATAAGAAGATCGTCGTCGACGCCGAGCGCGCCAACTACTGGCTCGCCAACGGTGCACAGCCGACGGATACCGTTCGTGTGCTGCTCAAGAAAGCCATCGCAGCGGAATAAGGAGAGACCCCAAAGATGAAAGAGCTTCTGACCTATATTGTGCAGAACCTCGTGGAAAAACCGGACGAGGTCTCTGTGACCGAGCGCGAGGCCAACGGCGAGACCGTGTTTGAAGTGCGCGTCGCCGACGGCGATATGGGCAAGGTCATCGGCCGTCAGGGCCGGATCGTCAAAGAGATCCGCATCCTGATGAAGGCCGTCGCCCAGAGAAAGGGCAAGAAAGTCTCCGTGGAGATCATGGATTGACGCAGGAAACGCGCTGCACCCGTGCAGTGCGTTTTTTGCACCTACACCCAAAAAGGGGGACAACCAACGATGCAAAAACCGTATCTGGAGGCAGGAAAGATCGTCAACACGCACGGCGTGCGCGGCGAGGTGCGCATCCAGCCGTGGGCGGATGACGCGGCGTTCCTGCTCGGCTTCCGGACGTTTTATATCGACGGCGCGCCCGTGCCCGTCGCGCACAGCCGCGTGCACAAGGGCATGCTCGTCGTGAAGTTTCAGGGCGTGGACGATGTCAACGCCGCCATGACGATGAAAAACCGCGTCGTGTCCATCGCGCGCGCGGACGTCACGCTGCCCGACGGGCAGTATTTCCAGCAGGACCTGCTCGGCATCGCCGTCGAGACCGACACGGGCGAGGCCCTCGGCACGCTGCGCGAGATCCTGGACCTGCCGCGCGGCAGCGTCTACGTCGTGCAGGGCGACCGCGAGGTGCTCATCCCCGACCGGCCGGAGTTCGTGCGCAGCATCGACCCCGCCGCCGGGCGCATGGTCGTGCACCTGATCGAAGGGATGTGAGCGCGTGCGCATCGACATTCTCACCCTCTTTCCCGACACGATGCGCGCCATGCTCGGCGAGAGCATCCTCGGCCGGGCGCAGGCGCGCGGCCTGCTCGATATCCGCTGCCACCAGATCCGCGACTATACCGAAAACCGGCAAAAGCAGGTTGACGACTATCCCTACGGCGGCGGCTGGGGGCAGGTCATGATGGCGCAGCCGCTCAAAAGCTGTCTCGACGCCGCGCTCGCGGACAGCACCGTGCCCAAAGCGCGCCGCCGCGTCATTTACCTCTCCCCGCAGGGGGCGACGTTCACGCAGGCGAAGGCCCGCCAGCTCAAGGCCGACTATGACCAGCTCGTGCTCGTCTGCGGCCACTATGAGGGCGTGGATGAGCGCTTCATCGAGGCGTGCGTGGACGAGGAGCTGTCCATCGGCGACTTTGTGCTCACGGGCGGCGAGCTCGGCGCCATGGTCGTCACGGACTGCGTCTGCCGCATGGTGCCGGGCGTCCTGTCGGACACCGAGTGCTACACCGGCGAGAGCCATTGGGCCGGCCGGCTCGAGTACCCGCAGTACACCCGCCCCGAGACGTGGGAGGGCCGCACCGTGCCGGAGGTGCTGCGCGGCGGCAACCACGCGGAAATTGAAGCCTGGCGCACGCGCCAGAGTCTGGAGCGTACGCTCACAAAGCGGCCCGATCTCTTTCAGCAGACGCCCCCGACGCCGGACGAGCAGCGCCTGCTCGATAAGATCCGGCGTGACCGCAGCCGCCCGCAGCTTGTAGAGCCGCCCGTCTGCCGGATAGCAACGGAGGACGACCTCCCGGCCATCCTCGCCATCGTGCAGCAGGCGCGCAATTACCTGTGCCGCCACCGCGTCGACCAGTGGCAGGGCGCGTACCCGAACGAGGAGACCTTCCGCGCCGACATCGCGGCCGGCACGTGCCATGTGCTCACGTATCAGGGTGCGGTCGCCGCCGTGTTCACGCTCACCTTCGCGCCCGAGCCTGCTTATGACGCGCTCACGGACGGGCGCTGGCGCTCGGATCGGGAGCACGCCGCCGTGCTGCACCGCAACGCCGTCAGCGCCAATTGGCGCGGTACGGGCCTGTCCGATTTGCTCATGCAGGAGGTCGAGCGGCTCGCGCGTGAAAGCGGCGCGCACGCCGTCCGCGTGGACACGCACCGGCACAACGGCGCGCAGAAAAAGCTCCTCGAGCGCCACGGCTACCGCTTCTGCGGCAACATCCTCTGCGATGAGCCGGGGCACGACCCGCGCCGTCAGGCGTTTGAAAAGCTGCTGAAGTGAGGGCCTGCGTATGAATCTGACAAATCTCGCGGACATCCGCGCGCTGCTCGCGCGGCACGATTTCCGCTTTTCCAAGTCCCTGGGGCAGAACTTTCTCACCGCCGCGTGGGTGCCGGCCGACATTGCCGACGCCTCCGGCGCGGACGCGCGCACCGGCGTGCTCGAGGTCGGCCCAGGTATCGGCTGCCTGACCGAGCAGCTCGCGCAGCGCGCCGGGAAGGTCGTCTCCGTCGAGCTCGACGAGCGCCTGCGCCCCGTGCTGGCCGAGACGCTTGCGGGGTATGAAAACGTGGAGCTCGTCTTTGGCGACGTGCTCGCGCTCGACCTGCCGCAGCTGGTGACCGAGCGCTTCGCCGGCCTGCGCCCCGTCGTGTGCGCGAACCTGCCGTATAACGTCACGTCGCCGCTGCTCACGGCGTTTCTCACCGCCGGCTGCTTCGACACCGTCACCGTCATGATCCAGCGTGAGGTCGCGCGCCGCCTGTGCGCCCGGCCCGGCACGGCGGATTACGGCGCGCTGACCGTGTTCGTCCAGTGGCACGCCGAGCCGGAGCTGCTCTTCGACGTGCCGCCGCACTGCTTTGTCCCCGCGCCGAAGGTCACGAGCACCGTCGTGCGCCTGCGCGTGCGCAAGTCCCCGCCCGTCGCCGTGCAGGATGAAAAGCTGCTGTTCACCGTCGTGCGCGCGGCGTTCAATCAGCGCCGCAAGACGCTCGTCAACGCGCTCTCGGCCGGCGTGCCCGGCTGCGACAAGGCGCGCGCCGCCGCGGCCGTCGCCGCCTGCGGGCTCGATGCGCGCGTGCGCGGCGAGACGCTCAGCCTGGCCCAGTTCGCCGCTTTGAGCGACGCGCTCGGCAGCGAGCTCGGCAATGACGATAGTTGACATAACGAAACGAAACAGGCCGTTCCTGATATGGAACGGCCTGTTTTCTATGCATTTATGTTGATTTGCAGTTTACATAATGCAGAGCGTCGAACGCACAGCACACAACCGGCAGCAATGTTGGAAAGCGGGGGAGCCTGAGGGGGCAACGCCCGCCTCGGATGAGATCATGCATCGCCTTTGGCGCTGCCTTCTCCTTGCCGAGAGGGTGCTGAGCGCAGCGAAGCGGATGCCGTGGAAAGGTTCTTTCACTGCCGGTGCCGTTGGTGTTGCCCACCTCCCCGCATACCGCCCGCCATCCCCGCATACGCTGGTAGCAAACCAGAACCGGGAGGGGAGCCTATGCCATACGAGGACAAGAAGGCCGCGCCGCAGCGCCGGCCGCACGCGGTCACGCTCGACGAGCGCAGCCATCTGACCGTCACGGGCGTCGACGAGGTCGTGCGCTTCGACGACACGGAGGTCTCCATGCGCACGTCGCGCGGGATGCTCACCGTGCACGGGGAGGGGCTGCGCGTCGGCCGTCTTGCGATCGACACGGGGGAGCTGGCCATCGACGGCGCGTTTGACGCGCTCGACTACACGGAGGAGACGGCGTCCGGCGGCGGCTTCTGGTCGCGCCTGTTCGGCGGATGAGCCTGCACCCGCTCGCCCAGCTCGGGCAGGTGGCACTGGCGCTGGGGCTCGGCGCGGCGCTCGGGCTGCTGTTCGATGTGCTGCGCGTGCCGCGCCGCCATGCGCGCCGGGCCTTTCTCCGCGCGGTGCTCGACGCCGTGTTCTGCCTGGCGGTGGGGCTGACGGTGTTCGCCTTCGGTATGGCGGCCGGCTCGGGGCAGGTGCGCCTGTTCATGTTTCTCGCCATCGCGGCCGGCTGGACGGGCTACTTTGCCTGGGTCAGCGGACAGGTTTTGCCGCCGCTGGAGCAATTTTCCCGCCGCTGCGCGCAAAAAACGCGCCAATTTGCCGCCCCCGGACAGAAATTTGCAAAAAAAGTTTGGATTTTTGCAAAAAAACGCTTCCAAAATCGCCGCAGATGTTTTAGAATAGACTGTATTACTGGAAGCAGATACGATCCGGGGGGAGGTTCTGCAGACTGTGAAATTCAAAAAGGCAAGCATCTTTACAACGCTGGTCATCGCGGTGCTGATGGTGTACGCGCTCATCAGCCTGTTTGTGGTGCACCGGCAGACCCGGCAGCTTCAGGATCGCGCGGCGACGCTGCAGCAGCAGGTGTCCGAAATGACCCAGGCCAACGCCGAGCTGCAATATCAGATCGACCACAGCGAGGACGACGACATGATCGAGTCGGTTGCGCGCGAAAAGCTCGGTCTGGTCAAGCCCGGTGAAAAGATTTTTTACGACACGAGTGATTGAGCAAGGAGAAACGAACCGTATGCAGGTGGAAGTCGGAGCAGTTGTGGAGGGTACCGTCACCGGTATCACGAAGTTTGGCGCGTTTGTGAGCCTGCCGGACGGCAGGAGCGGTCTGGTGCACATATCCGAGATCGCCAACACCTACGTCAACGACGTCAACGAGTTTTTGAAGCTGGGTGATAAGGTGAAGGTGCGCGTGCTGGCCGTGACGCCGGATGGGAAGATCAATCTGTCCATCAAGAAGGCAGAGCCCGCGCCCGAGCGTCCGAACAACCGCCCGATGCACGGCGGCCGTCCGGGCGGCAGCCGCCCGAATAATAACGGCGGCGCACCGCGCGCCGCGCGTCCGAACAACCGTTCGGCTCAGCCGGCGGGACAGGTCAGCGGCCCGAGTGGGGACGCTGCGTTTGAAGACCGGCTCAAGCAGTTCATGCAGGAGTCGGACAGCCGCATGGCCGGCAACCGCCTCTACAGCGACCGCACGCGCGGCCGCCGCCGCGGCAGCGGCCGCGGATAAAACCAAAGACGGCATCAGGCCCCACTGCGTTTGCAGTGGGGCCTTTTTCCGGAGGAAGGAGCCCATCATGCAGGTCTACTTGAGTGAACACATCGCGCCGTCGGCCTATGCCCGGCTCGCGCGCCATTTTGAGATCGTGGACAATTTCGACCACCCCGAGCAGCTCGCCGCCATGATTATCCGCCGCGCGGTCGTGCCGCGCGCGGTCATCGCGCACGCGCCGAACCTGAAGGTCATCGCCATGCACGGCGTCAGCCGCGACACGATCGACACCGCTGCCGCCGCCGAGTACGGCGTGCCCGTGCCGAATGTGCCGGCCGCTTCGACCACTTCGGCGCGGAGGAGTTTGTGTGCCACGAGATGACCGGCCGCACGCTCGGCCTCGTCGGCACGGGCAACATCGCCCACCGCGTGGCGGACATCCTGCGCGCGGCGTTCGACGTGCGCGTCCTGTGCTGGAATCCGCGGCGCACGGCCGCCGAGTGCGCCGCCTGGGGCTATGAGCAGGTGGCGACGCTGCCGGAGCTCTTCCGCCGTTCGGACTTCGTGAACGTGAGCATCACGCTCTGCGATGCCACGCGCGATCTCATCAACGCGCCGGTGTTTGCCGCCGCGAATCCGGACCTGCTGCTCGTCAATACTTCGCGCGGCGGCATCGTCAACGAGCACGATCTCTATATCGCCCTCACCACGGGGCAGATCCGCGCCGCGGCGAGCGACGTGTTCGTGCACGAGCCCCCGGCGTGTGATGACCCGCTCATCCACCTGGATAATTTCATCGCCACGTTCCACATCGGCGGCAGCACGTATGAGTCGCTCGAGCGCGTGAGCAACCGCGCCGTGGACTACGTGTTCGAATATACCGGCGTGCCCGAGCAGAAGGAAGTCATAGGATCCTGACGGGGTCTCCCCGGTGTAAGGGCCGCGGCAGAAAGCCCCGGAGCATTGCTGCTCCGGGGCTGCTGCAAACCAGATCAGTCGATCGGCATGGTCAGAGAGTTTGCGATCTCCTGCACGATTTCCTGTGCTTCGTACTCCTTGCAGATGCCGAGAATTTTCGCAGTCAGTTCCAGAGCGCCATACAACATAGTCCGTTTACCCCTTTCGTCAGATTTCCAATGCCGCCGCACACATTCGGCGACACCGGATGGTTGATATTACCGGTTACAAGGCCACAATACCCGAAAAACAGGAAAAACGCAACGGACAAATAACGAAGAATGTAACGTTTAGCTGAAATTCGCAACCGTTTGTCATTTTTCCCGTACCACCGGCGGCTGCAGCCGTTTTCTGTGCGCTTCGATGCTGCGGGCTGCGTAGGGCACGCGGGAAGCATCCGTTTTTCTGACAGAAAAACCCCGGAGCCGAAGCTCCGGGGTTTTCATATGTTCGCAAATTACATGGCGAGCCAGTTCGGCAGCGCATCGGAGATCGCATCAACGATCGCCTTCGCCTTGTCCTCACCGCACTTGCCGAGGATATCGGAAGCGATGCCAAGACCAGTCTGAATAAGACCCATGTTACTTTACCCCTTTCGTAAGATTTCCAACGCCGTCCCACACAATAGACGACATCGGATGGTTGGTATTGCCGGTTACAAGTGCATTATATGCAAGAAACGGCCAAAACTCAATGGACACATACCAACGATGTGTAACAAATTGATTGAATTTGTCATGAACTTTGATGTCAAATTGTTGTCAAATGCAATTGCCGTTCTGCTGCTCGCTTTTTCGACTCCAATATGGATACCTGTGCGCCGGTTGCCGGGTTTCGCGGCCAAAAACGGCGTTATGGAAACCATTTTTCCACATTGCCAACAGACTTTTCAACATAAATGCGGTGCAATTAACGATGTTATGTAAACAAGCCGCCGTTTCCCATGGCCTTTCCCGGCTCTCCGCGGCGGCTCTGCCGGCCGGGCACACCTGTCCGCCGCAGCCGCACATTTTTGCCTGTCCGCGCCGTCCCGCACCGCGCGCTTCGCCCGCGCCGCCCGCCTGCGCTGCCCGCATCGCACCATCCTGCACCGTCCCGCCCTGCAACGCGCCGCGCCCCCCGCACCATCCCGCGCCGCGCGCAAAAAGCCCCGGGAGCGTTCGCTCCCGGGGCGGGGTGCTATGGGGCGGCAGTGCCGGCTCACGCGCCGATGAGCTGGCAGTAGCGCATGATGATGGTGGCCGTCTGCGCGCGCGTGGCGCTGCCATTCGGGTCGAGGTAGTCCAGGCCGTTGTCGTGCGCATTGCCCTGGATGAGGCCGTTGCCGACGGCCCAGGACATCGCGGCGTAGGCCCAGTTGGCCACACTGCCGGCATCGGGGAAGGCGCTGATCGGCGCGGCGTTCCCGGTGAATTCCGGCGCGTACTTGACCGTGTACCGGTACAGGAACGTGACCAGCTGCTGGCGCGTGATGGCGGCGTTGGGCGTGAACATAGTCGCGCTCGTGCCGGAAGTGACGTCGTTGTAGTACGCCCAGGCGACGGCATTGTAGTACCACGCGCCGGGGGCGACGTCGGTGAACGGCAGGTAGTAGTAGCTGTAGTCGGTCTGATTGCCGGAGCGGTTATAGAGAATCTTCACGATCTGTGCGCGCGTGCAGGCCGTGTCCGGCGAGAACGTGCCCGCGCCGACGCCGCTCATCAGCCTGTTGCGCACGCAGTAGTCGATGCCCTCGTGCGCCCAGTAGCCCGGCCCGGCCACATCGTGCAGGCCGTAGCTCGGGCAGCTCGGGCCGCCGGTGCAGGTGCTCGCGCCCGTGGCGGGAATGGCCTCCGTCCGGGTCTGGCCGCAGACGGTGCAGGTGAAGGTGCGCACGCCGGGCGTGGTCTCGGTCGGGGCGGTGGTCACGGTGCCGCCGTCCCACTTGTGGCCGGCCGCGTCGGTCAGGTTGCGCTTTTCGGTCGCGCCGCAGCCGCTGCAGGTGTAGAGGTCATAGCCGCCGTCCGTACACGTCGGGTCGACGGTTTTGGTGAACCGGTAGTCGTGCGCGCCCGTGGCGGGGATGGCCTCCGTCCGGGTCTGGCCGCAGCCGCTGCAGGTGAAGGTGCGCACGCCGGGCGTGGTCTCAGTCGGCGCGGTGGTCACGGTGCCGCCGTCCCACTTGTGGCCGGCCGCGTCGGTCAGGTTGCGCCGTTCGGTCGCGCCGCAGCCGCTGCAGGTGTAGAGGTCATAGCCGCCGTCCGTGCACGTCGGAGCGACGGTTTTGGTGAACTGATAGTCGTGCGCGCCCGTGGCGGGGATGGTCTCCGTCCGGGTCTGGTCGCAGCCGCTGCAGGTGAAGGTGCGTACGCCGGGCGTGGTCTCGGTCGGGGCGGTGGTCACAACGCCGTTGCCCCAGTCGTGCGCGCCGGTGGGCGGGAGCTCTCTGGTCGAGACGACCTCACCGCAGTTGTCACAGATGGTGTCGACGCGGCCGGCCTTGCCGCAGGTGGCGGGCACGGTGCGCTCCGTCGTGCCGTAGTCGGTGTGCGTGCACGCGCCCTTGTCGCTGACGGTGTAGCCCTGCCACTTGCCGTCGGCGTCGAGCGTCCAGTTCATGGCGGGGTTGTAGTGGATGGTGACGGTGGCGGGTTCAAAGCTGTGCGCTTCCGAGTTGCCCGGCTCGACCGCCGGGGCCGCGCCGTAGCAGCGCACGTCCTTAAGCGCGGTGCAGCCGGTGAAGGCGTTGTAGCCGACGTGCGTCACCGTACCGGGCAGTTTCATGTCGGCCAGCGCGGTGCAGCCGCGGAAGCAGTCCTCGGGGATGGTGCTCACGCCCGCGGGGATGGTCACATCCGTCAGCGCGGTGCAGCCGGTGAAGGCGGACGCGCCGATCTCGGTCACCGTCTCGGGGATGGGCGCTGCGGTGAGCGCCTTGCAGCTTTCAAATGCGAGGTCGCCGATGGCGGTCACGGTGCCGGCGTATTTGACGTTCAGCAGCTTCGTGCAGTCGGCAAAGCACTTGCCGGGCACGGCCGTGATGGCGGCGGGCAGGGTGGTGTTCGTGAGGCTGGCGCAGGAGTCGAACGCGCCGCGGCCGAGGCTCTGCAGCCCGTCGGGCAGCGTGACGGCGGTCAGCCCGTTGCCCGCGAGACCGAAGTCGCCGATCCCGGTCACGCCCTTGGGGATGGACAGACCCGTGAGCTTGGAGCACATGGCGATGCCGTAGCGGCCGATGCTCGTTACGCTGTCCGGCAGCGTGACCTGCGTGGCGGCCGGCAGGAAGAACAGCGCGTAGTCGCTCACGTTCGTGACGCCGTCTTTGATGACGACCTTCTTCAGCTCGCCCTCCAGCTTGAAGTTGCCGAAGCTCGTGAGCATACCCAGCGCTTCATAGTTCCACCACGGTGCGAGGTTGCCGTTGGGAAAATCAAAGTCGGGCATGGCGCCGGTGCCGGAGATGGTCAGCGTCTTGCCGCTGAGAACGCCCGTGGAGACCTCCCAGTGCAGGCAGTTGTTCACACCGAAGTCGCCCTCTGTGGCTGCGGTCGTAAAGCTGCTGATGATGGCCTCCGTGTCGAGATCCGGGATCTCAAGTTCCTCTTTGATCTTCTCGATCTTCTCCTTGATGAGCTTCTCGGCGATCTCCTTTTTCAGATCGTCGAGTCTGCCGGCCGATGCGTTCACGGTCAGGCCGGAGAACAGCCCCACGACCAAAACGAGACACAGCGCCAGCGAGAGCACGCGCTTTTTCATCCTTTGTCCTCCTTTGTTGTGATGCATGTGTACAACCGTAATACCTATCTGTCGAAAATATACCATATGCCTGGGAAAGCGTGCAATGGTGATCGCCGAAAAAACGTTTTAAGCGTTACATTTTGTTGCATTTGTGTAAATGAAATGTGCATTTTTTCGCGCCCATGCGCGCACGACCCGTTGCAAAAGCGGGGTACGTCCTGTATACTGGCCGTGTAGACATTGTTACCGGAATGTCCATTTCGGAGGGAGGAACCATATGAAAAAACGAGTGTTGTCGCTGCTGCTGTGCTTTGTGCTCGCGGCCGGACTGCTGAGCGTGTGCGCCCCGCCGGCGCAGGCGGGCACGATCGCGGGTGCGTTCGAGGACTTCATCAAGCAGCCGGATCAGATCAAAAAGCTCTTCGGCAACGAAGTCGCCCACGGCGACTGCGGCCCCGCCGGGAACGAGGCCAGCGTACATTATAAAATTTACGAGGTCACGAACCCCACGGTCGTGCAGGACAACCCCTTCCTGCAGCAGGTCTGGCAGATCCACGACTATCGCGAGGACGCGCAGTATTACGGCGTGTACATCTTCGGCGACGGCCCGATGGCGGACTACGCGGTCAAGGGTCAGAAAGCCCCGTGGATGGGCAACGTGGAGGTCACGGAGTATAACGACAAGGGGCAGAAGCTCGGCGCGACCGTCGTGGAAAACCTCGGCGAGGAGTATCTGGCTCTGGCCTATATCGCCGGTGCGACCACCGAGGAGTGGGATGGAAAAAAACAGTCGTTCACCGGCGTCACGAACGTCGGCGACCGCGCCTTCAAGGACTGCCAGTACCTGACGTGCATGTTCCTCGACGACGGCATCGCCACCATCGGCGACCATGCGTTTTATGCGGACGAGTACCTCTCGGCCATCAACATGCCGCGCAAGCTCGAGCTCATCGATCAGTACGCCTTCTACGGCTGCGACACGCTCACCTTCGTGCGCGCGGGCGCCTGCAGCCGCCTCAAGCGCATCGAGGATCATGCGTTTTACAGCTGCACCATGCTTGCCGAGCTGCGCCTGCCGAACTGCCTGACGTATATCGGCCCGTGGGCCTTCGCGTGGGACCGCATCCTTGGTCAGGAGGACACGACGCTCGGCCTGCCGTCGAGCCTGCAGGTCATCGACACGGGCGCGTTCGCGTTCGTCAACCACCACAAGAAGCTCAACATCCCCTCGCAGGTCACGAGCATCGGTGACTACGCCTTCATGTGCGACTATTATATGGAGGAGCTCACCTTCAGTCCCGGAGACAAGAAGCTCACGATCGGCAAGGCCGCGTTTGCCGGCGATAACCACATGAAGTCCGTCGATCTCTCCAACCGCGTCGCGCAGATCGACCGCTGCGCCTTTGCCGGCTGCGAGCTGCTCGAGGAGGCTTACTTCGGCGACAAGATCGACACGATTCAGGCCCGCGCCTTCACCAGTGTGGACGCCGCGCTGCAGCGCGCCATCGAGTTGGTACTCAAGAGTGTCATCGCCCCGGACGATCCGGATGGGAACGAAGAGATTGCGGGCGACATCAGCTCCGGCCTGACCCAGATCGCAAAGGTCACGCAGCTCAAGCGCGCCGTCTTCAAAAACAACCCCGCCAAGAGCATCTACGGCGCGGCGGACTCCAACCGTTCCTTCCCGGATGACTGCGTGGTCTATTACACGCAGGGCAGCTACACCTGGGCCGCCGAGCTCAAGAACGACGGCACGTGGCAGGGCTACAAGACCGGTCTCTGGCACGGCGACCACATCGCCCAGTTCGCCGACACGGTCGTCGCCCCCACCTGCACCAAGCAGGGCTACACGCACCACGCCTGCACGGTGAAGGGCTGCACCTATGCCCCTGTGGACGACACCTATGTCGCCGCCACCGACCACACCTGGGTGACGCAGACCTACCCGGCCTCCTGCACCGAGCAGGGTACGGTGTTTTACAAGTGCTCGGCCTGCGGCGCGACCCGCACCGAGAAGATCGCCGCGCTCGGCCATGACCTGAGCCGCTGCGATCTGCTCCCGGACGCCACCTGCACGAAGCCCGGCCGCGTCGTCGGCACGTGCGCGCGCTGCGGCGTGAAGATCGACGAGGTCATCCCCGCCAAGGGCCATGACTACAGCTATGCCGACGTGCACACCGACCCGACCTGCACCGAGCCCGGCCACTACAAGGGCACGTGCCCGCGCTGCGGCAAAGATTATAACGATACCATCCCCGCCCTCGGCCACGACTGGGGCGAGTGGGTCGTCACGCAGGAGCCGACGTACACGACCACCGGCTACCGCTATCACATCTGCGCGCGCTGCAACACGCGCGTGGGCGAGGACATCCCGAAGCTGCGGGACCATACCTGGGATTCCGGCATCGTGACCACGAAACCGGACTGCATTCATGCTGGTGTCCGCACCTATACTTGCACGGACTGCGGCGCGACGAAGACGGAGACAATCCCTGCAACGGGTGAACATACGTTTGTTGCCAAGGAGATTCCGGCCACTTGCACGACGGGCGGTTATATCCTGTGCACATGTAGTGTCTGCGGCACGACACAGCGATATGACGCTTCAGAACCGCTGGGACACAAATGGAACAGCGGGACAGTGACAACGAAGCCGACAGAAGATATGGCAGGTGTCCGCACCTATACCTGTACTGTGTGCGGGGATACCAAAACGGAGACGATTCCGGCGACCGGTGTGCATATGCATACTTGGCAGCTGACAAAGCGTGCTCCTGCAACTTGCACGGAAGATGGTTATGACCTGTATACATGTGCAAAATGCGGAGCTGTAGAACACCGCAATGAAGTGGCGGCGTTTGGCCATAAGATGAATGCAGGAGAGGTCGTTATTAAGCCGACTGCAACAACATCCGGGGTTCGAGTTTATACTTGTTCCGTCTGTGGAGAGACAAAGGCAGAAACCATTCCGGCTACCGGTTTGCCGTCTGTCTGCCCCGGCGGGCCGACCTGCCCGGGCTACGCCTTCCGCGATATGCCCGCGCCGGACTCCTGGGCGCACGCGGGGCTGGATTACTGCATCTACAGCGGCTATATCAACGGCCTTTCGGCCACGACTGTCGACCCGAGCGGCACGTGCACGCGCGCACAGCTCGTGTGCATCCTCTACCGCATCCAGGGCGAGCCGAAGGTCGTCGAGGGCTATGAGCTGGCCAAGCTCCGTGCCCCGTTTGACGATGTGCCGCGCGGCCAGTGGTATACCAACGCCATCTTGTGGGCGAAGCTCACGGGCATTGTCAACGGCACGAGCGCCACGACGTTTGACCCCAGCGGCCAGATCACGCGCGAGCAGCTCGCCGCCATCCTGTACCGGTACACGGCCAAGTACGCGCCGGACGCCACCGGCAACGCCGCCTCGCTCGCCGCCTACCCCGACGCCGGCAGCGTGTCGGCCTATGCCCGCGACGCGATGGCCTGGGCCGTCGGCAACGGCCTTATCAAGGGCCTTCCGCACGACAAGACGGACTATCTCGAACCCGGCGGCAGCACCACGCGCGCGCAGGTCGCAACCATCCTCATGCGCTATAAGCAGGCCACGGCCTGAGCGCAGACACAGCACGCAAAAGTCCCGGAAGCGTTTTCGCTTCCGGGACTTCTTTCCTTCACGCGGTTTACATAACTATTTTTCAGTGAAAGGCACGACAGCGACTGATTGCAGCGAAACCGGCGCTAAGTTTACATAACGCTTAACCCTTCCGCCCGCGCAGCATGGCCGCGATCGTCACAGCGCTGTAGCCGCTCTGCTCCCAGAGGTCGTTGGGCACGGTGCCGCCGTTGCGCAGGATGAGCGTGATCTGCCGCCGCGCCTCACTGCGCGCGGCCTTGTCCGCTGCTTCCTGCGCGGCCTTTTCCTCCTTGGCCTTCTTGTCGGCGGCGGCCTTGCGGTCGGCCGCGTCTTTGGCCTGCTGCTGCAGCTTGCTGTCCGCGCGGTCGTAGTCCGCGTCGTCCATGTCGAGCAGCGCGGCGATCTGCGCCTTCGTCACGCCATCGCGGCTGTCGGCCGCGTCGAGCATCGCGTCGATCGCGCTCAGGCGCGTCTTGCGTTCGCCGTTGTAGCGCTCGTAGGCGAGCTGCGCCAGCTCCGGCAGCTTGCCCGCGAGCATCGCGCGGTAGTATCCGCCCGCCTGCTGCGCCGCCGCCACGGCCGCCGTCGAGGCCCGTCCGCCCGTCAGCGCGGCCGCCGCGCCGAGGGCGTTGGCCGACGCGAGATCCGCCTGCCGCTCATACTGCTGGCGGTAGGCGGCGTAGAGCTTGTCCGATGCCGGGTCGTAGTCGAATTCCTCGCCGAGCAGCGCGTCGAGCATCTGGTCGATGCGCGCGCGCTGCCCGGTCGTGTCGCGCTCGGTCAGCAGGGACTCTGCCTGGCGGCGGTGCGTGTCGTCGTAGTCCGGCACGTCCTCGAGCGGCAGATACTGCGCGTAGTCGTTCGACTGCGTCACATCGGTCATGCCCTCGCCGCGGATCTTCGCGTTGCGCTGCTGCTCATAGATCGCGGCGGCCGCGTTGTCGCCGCGCTGCGCCGCCCGCTCCATGAGCGCGGCGTAGTCGGTGTCCTTGTCGTATTTGTATTTTGTGGCCATAAGGTCTCCTTTCTTCAGTGCTGCGGTCCGGCGGCGGTCTCCGTGCGCGCGAGCGACAGCAGCCGCCACGCCCCCGTGCCCGTCAGCCGCAGGCGAAAGTGGTCGCACCGGCGCGGCAGCACCGGCAGCGTGACGGAGCGCTTCGCGCCTGCCGCCACGGTCGCCAGCGTGTGCCACACGCCGTCGGAGTCATACTGCACCGCCGCCGTGACACTTGCGCCCGCGTCCGCCTCCAGCCGCAGCTGCACGCGCAGCAGGCGCTTGCAGTCCGGGCTGCCGCTGACGAAATCGCCCGTCTCCAGCATGCTCTCCAGCTGCGCCGTGCTGCCCGTGCCGAAGCGCCAGACGCCGCTCGGATCCTGCGCGTAGAGCGCGCCGTCGTGCCGGGCGAACCCGGATGCGTGAAATGCGTCCTCGCGGCTCCACAGGCCGCTGCGCGTGTCGTATACGAACAGGTGCCAGGCGTTTTGCGGATCGTGCGCCGAGAGATACCAGCGCGTGCCGTCCGTGCCCGCCGCACCGGCCGTGAGCGTGCGCCCGAGCGCGTCGCCGATGCGCACCGGCCGTCCGCCGGAGGTGCGCGCCGGCCCGGCGGGGGAGAGGTAGTAGAGCGTCTCCGCCGCCGTCACGAGCGAGCGGCCGGAGTTTTTCTCCGTGCCGAGCGCCGCCGAGGCGATGAGCTGGAAGTTGTCCGGCTTCGTGCCGTAGAGCCGCCAGAGCCCGTCCGGCTTGAGAAACACCACGCCGCTGCCCGTCGCTGCGCAGCCGGAAAAGTTGCCCGGCGTGCCGACGTCCACGCTCCATGCCGCCGTGGCGATCGTGCCGTTGTCGTCCGCCTCGTACCAGTACCAGCTCAGCGGGTCGCCGAGCTTTGTGCACCAGACGGTGTCCTGCGCGCAGGCCCAGATGCGGTTGGCGTATGTGCATGCGTGCAGCGCCAGGGGCATGCGCCGCGTGACCGTGATGTGCTCGACCGCTCCGACGGCAGAGAACGTGTCGGGGTCGAACACGAGCACCGCGCCCGCGATGGCGCGGATGATGTAGGTGCCGTTGTCCTCCGGCGTGGAAAAGCCGCTGAACGTCACGGCGTCGCCCACGCGAAAGGGCGTGTCGATGCCGCTGGCGGCGACGGAATCGGCGCGCGCGCCGCTGCTGTCGTCCGAGCGCTGGAGCGCCACCGTGCCGCTCCAGCTCGGCTCGGCGCTGCCGAACGTGCCCATATCCGGCCGGTACCAGACCTTGTCCGGCCAGATGAGCACCGTGCCGCCGAGCTCGGCGAACACCTTCGGCCCGTTGACGAGCGTGCAGCCGTCGACGGGCGTGCCGTTAAAATACAGCGTCTGGCCCGTGCACCAGAGCAGTCCGCCGTCGACGGCGAACAGTCCGTTCGCGCTGCCGCCGCCGGTCGGATAGGTCAGCGTGCGGCCCGGCCGCGTGGAAAACAGCGGCGCGTCGGCTGCCGAGCCGTTCGTCATCTCGTAGATGCCGCCCTCCGGGCAGCCCGGCCGGTGGTCGTAGCCGCGAAAGTCGGTCTGTACGCGCCGCGTCACGGGCATGGCGCGTGGAAATGTGGGTAGATGCATTGCCTGCCTCCTTACTGGTTCGTGGTCTGCCCGCTGCGCAGCTCGGCGCGCAGCCGTTCGAGCGCGGCGGGGTTGAAGTTCTCGCGCCCGAGGTTCGTCAGTGTGTACTGCAGCGCCTCCAGCAGCCGGACGATCGTCTCCTCCAGCGCCGTCACGCGCGCGTCGAGCCCCTCAGCGCCGGTGCGCTCCGGCAGCGGGAAATTCAGCGGGGAAAAGTCCGTCATGCCGCGCCGCCTCCATCCCCGTCTCCGCCGCCGCGGTCGGAAATGCCGGCGCGCAGGGCGGCGATCGCCCGCATGAGAAACTGCGGCATCGGCGCGCCGAGCGCGCCCGCGTTTTCGGCGATGCTGCCCAGCTCCGTCAGCAGATACCACGCTGTTACGAGCGGGCACAGCAGCACGTCGTAGTCGATGCCCAGCCCCGGCACGCTGCCGAGCAGCACGCGCAGGGCAAAGTCCAGCAGCGCCGCCACGAGCACGCCCGCCACGCTGCCCGCCTTGTGCCACAGGCCCTCGCGGGCGGCGCGGCTGCTCCACGTTCCGGCGCGCAGGGCGGCGGCGCTGCCGGTGGCATAGTCGAGCAGCATGGCCAGAAACCATGCCGCCGCCAGCCAGCCCGTCCAGCCCCAGAAGGCCGTCAGCGCTGCGGCCGCCGTGCAGGCGGCCGCTTTGATCGTTGTGAGTCGGTCCATTTATGTCTCCTTTGCCTGATCGACCATCCGCTGGCACACGATCAGCGTGCGCAGCATGTCCGGCGAGAGATCCAGCTCGCCGCGTTCATTGCCCCGCAGTGCGCCGCGGTCGATGAGCCGCTGCGCATCGCTGCGCGCCCACGCGGGCACGTCGTCGATTTTGTTGTATCGTGTCATGGGTTCTTCCTCCTCTTCGTTCGGGTGTTCCGGCGTCAGCATGGCCAGAAATGCCGTCCACTGCGCCGGGTCATCCACCCACGGCATGGGGCAGCGCTTGCCCGTCACGTCGTAGTGCCGCAGCACGTGGTCGGTGTCGATGCCATAGCGCTGCATGATCTCCCGCGCCAGCGCCGCGGCGTTGGCCACGGTCTCCGGCTTGATGTAGTAGCTGCCGTCGGCGCGCTTGCGGCTGCACATCTCAATGCCGATGCTGTTGGCATTGCGGCACTCGGGGTGCCAGTACGCCCGCGCGCCGCAGTGCCACGCCGTGTCGCACTCGCGCACGGACTGCATCGCGCCGTGCTCGTCGCAAAAATAGTGCGCGCTGGCCTGCAGGCCGCCCACACGGTGGTAGTAGTCGCAGTTGTTTTTTGCCGTGTCGCCGTTGTTTGCCGTGTAGTGCATCACGATGTACCGCACCGGCTGCGTGCGCCCGGCGCGGTAATTTGACGGATCGCAAGAAACAAATTCCATCAGCTGTTACCTCCTTCATCTCTGCATCTCATCAATCCGATGCTGTAGGGCATCCTGTAAAATCAACAAGAGGCTCTTTTGAGACTTATATGATTTCTTCGTTTGTAGTAACAATTACATTTTCCAGCGTGTCGTAGAGCACGATTGAAAAATAGGCTGCGCCATTTGAACTGTCGAATTTAAAATCGGCAACTCCATTGGCAGCATTAAAGTTTATAACAGGCCCTGCTTGGCCTTTTTCGATATTGGCCAAAGATGTATATCCGACTTTGACTTGGGTTCGGTCAGACTTGAAAAACTTGATAGATTGATATGATATATCAGTGTTCCCTTTCCATCGAATACGCACGACATCACCCTTTTTGACCGGGAGCAAGCCCGTGATATTCGTCCCTGAGTGTGCAACAGGTGCACCGCTGCTGCTATTGTATCGCATATTTTTATACATAGGCGTATGCCCGATGACGTTTCCATCCATGTCAATCGCGGCATCAAGCAGGTTTGTATATGCTGGGGCTTGGGCTACAGCGGTTGCCGTGATAACAATATCGCCGATCACCTCTGGAATAGCTATGACCCCATCTTTGTAAAATGTGGACACGTCCTCACCTCCCATCATGATTTTTACATTACTGACTTCGCACCCCGTGTCGGCAGTTATCGCAGTACAATAAGACTGCCCGTCGATGACATACGCGCGTGGGTTGCTACTTGTGCATTTTGTCAAAGCGACCCGTACAGCTCGCCTCAGCACGTCCGTGCTGCCACGCAATACAGCAGCAGTCACGTCCTTCCCGCCCATCGTCACTTTGATGGATTCAATCAATTTGCCGTTCGTGGGAGTGATGCTTGCTACGAACGGCTGGTACTGCTGCACAGATGCCGCTCCGTTGCTGACTGTGACATCAGTGAGTGTTTTTGTGATGCTGTACGTTGCGATATCTGCCGTCACTGTCTCCGGCGTCCCGTCGATCATAGCTGCTCGAAAAGCGTTGATTTTTTCGATTGTAATGCCGCACGACACCATAAAATTAACCACCTTATCGCGGAAGGTCGCACCAGGATAGGCATTCAAGTAGTTAATCTCGCGCGTCCACGGCGTTTCGTTCCTGCGACGGGCTTCCGCATCTGTGCTGACGCCAGAATTAAAACTCGAAAGTTCGTAATCCTTATCACAGTCGGATTGTGATACCCCAAGTATCGCTTCGCACAGCAGAGCGACCACGCCCGTTCGATCTGCGCCCGCAGAGCAGTGGAAGTATGTCGGCTTGTTTGCGATGACATAATCGAAGAGCGGGTCGAAGATCGCCTTGATATTCCCGCTTGACTTCTGATACGAAAGGTCGTTCCATGTCATATCAACCCACAGCATATCTACGGTCGGTCCAAAGCCACTTTCTGTCCTGCCGTTCAGTTCAGACGCAAAACGCAGGTCAATTTCCTTGAGGATTCCGAGCATATCAATCGCCTGTTGTCTGCCGTCATCGGTCAGATATCCATACATCTCGCCGCCCCTGAAGAGCAGCCCGTACTTTACCATGCCACCATCGCAATCCCAGCCTCCAAGATCGCGCACGTTGCCCACGTTCAGCAAATGAATCATGCGGCACGCTCCGGTCGGTTTAATGACGCCCTGCTGGATAACTTTTCCGTCAACAAGCAGCGCAAAAGTTGATATCGAGCCCGGTGTGCAGTTATAGATTGTGATTGCTCCTGCGCTGACCGGCTGCGAAACACTGTTACCTGTGTACCCGTCCACGATTGTCAGCGTTCCGGCGGACTTCATCACAATGTCTACGCCAACAGGTCGGTTTGCGCTCACTGTCGTCACATATTCGGGTATCTGCGAGACAGCGTAGTCCGAGGGGTTGTAAGTGACGTTTTTCAGATACCTGTCTACCTCTGCGCGGCACTGGTCAAATGTGTACACTTCGGTTTCCACTCCGGTGTTCAAGCAGCGCCTCACAGCATCGCCCATCTCCGCGACTTTGTATTTCGTTGCAGTGCCATTTTTCTCGCGGATAGCTGCTGCAATGTCCTGTACGGCGGTTTCTTCGTAGAGCTTTTTCATCTCAGTAGCTCACCTCCGTGCCATCAGGCAGGGCGGCTATGACGCTGTTGACAATCTCCTGCTTATCAGCTGCCGTCCAATAGTCCGTGCCTCTGACAGGGGTCTTGCCGGGCGTGCCGGGGTCACCCTTTGCGCCGGGGTCGCCCTTGTCCCCGCGGAACGCACCGGAGTCCTTTGCCGCCTGCAGCGCCGTGTTCACGGCCGGGCCGAGCGCGGCGGGGGAGACCTTCGCGTCCCACGCGGCGGCCCGCGCGGCCGTGATGCCGTCGAGCACGCCCTTGTTTTCGTGCATGTGCCGGGCGGCGGTGTTTGCGGCGATCTGCGCCGCCGCGCCGGGGGTCACGGCCGCGGTACCGTTCGTGCGCTGATACCACTTGGCGTACTCGTCGAGCGCCGCGTTAAAGAGCATCATGCTGTCGGCGTAGTGCGCCGTCTCGTGCGCGGCGTAGTCGCACATGGCGATGACGTAGTACACGTACAGCCGGTCGAACGGCGCGGGCACAAGCAGCACGGTGCTGCGCGCGGTGTCCGCGTCATAGGTGATGCACGCCTCGGGCGCAGTGCCGAGGATGCGCGTCTGGATCATGCTCTCGCATTCGTTGAGCCACAGCAGCTTTGCCGCGTCGTCCCATGCGTTGGGGCAGATCGTGTCGATGCGCGTGAGCGCCTGCTGAAGCGTCGCCATGGTCAGAGCCCCAGCGCGCCGCTCTCGGCGGCAAAGCGGGCGGTCTCGCGCTCGATGAGCGCGCCGGTGCGCGCGTCCTGCGCCTCACCCTGGGCGAGCACGAGCGCGAAGCGGCGCGGGATGATCACGTCCTCGCCGCGCGGGATGCGCACGGTCTCGCCGTTGACGGTCACGACCTTGTCCTCCTTGTAGCTGCCGTTGTCGCGGAACAGACGCACGGTCACGGGTTCGCTCAGCCAGGCCTCAGCGGCGGCGCGGTCGGTCTTTTTTCTGGTTGCCATAGTTGTTTCCTCCTTGTTGTAGGTGCGCCTCCCGCCGCGCGGGCGGGAGGCATGGGGTGGATTTCTTTACTCGGTGTAGGTGCTGCAGGTCTCGATGCGGCGGATAGCGCTGTCGTCGAGACGCACGGCGACCTTCGTGGCCTTCCAGCCGACGCTTGCGCGCTGGTTGAGCGGGTCGCCCGTGCCGGCAGAGCCGAGCTGCTTGACGATGTGCTCCAGACCGCCGCCGGTGATCTCGGTCGTGCCGTAGCCGTCGGCGCCGAGCACGAGCGTGACGTACACGTCGCGGCCCTGCGCGCCGGCCTCGCCGGGGTAGATGATGGCGTTGTCCTCGGCCGTGACGGCGGCGTCGACGGTCATGGAGCTTGCGGTGTTGGCCGTGACGGTCACGCACGCATTGCCGATGAGCACCTGGCGGCCGACGAGTGCGCCGGCCTGGACCGTGCCGCCGTCGAACGGGAAGGTGGTCTTGCCGCTCACCGCGCCGGCCGTGAGCAGGGTGCGGCTGTCGCCGGCAAGATCGGCCGCGTGGAAGATCTTTGCCTCCGTGCTCTCGACGAAGCGGCAGCCCTCGATCTTGCCGATCTCGCCCTCGTACATGTGCTCGGTGTCGACGTACTGGTGGGGGGCGAGCCACTTCGGGTCGTTCATGAGGTCATAGGCCACGTCGGGGTGGATGATGACCGGGAACGCGCCGTCGATGCGGCGGCAGTTGGCGTTTTTGAGCGCGCGCACGGCGCGGCGGATGCAGTCGACGGTCAGGTAGTTGTTGTCGGCGGCGCTGGCGTTGCCGCCCTGCAGCAGGTAGCGCGCGGACACGGACTCGTCGGCATACTGCACGTTGTCGCCGCCGACGAGCACCTCGCGGGTGATCGTGTCGAGCGTGCGGCCGGCCTGCGCGCCGAGCAGCTTCGTGGCCATGGTGAGGTTGTTGTCGATGGCGGTCAGCAGCAGCAGGTCGCTCATCTGGATGTAGCCGCCGTACTGGCGCACGGCCGCCTCGACGGTGGTCATGCTCAGGCTCTGGCCGTCGGGGGTCACGCCCTCGGTCAGGGCGGTCAGCGCCTTGCCGAGCGGGGCGAAGCGGCGGAACTGGATCGTCTTGCCGCCGTTTGCGGGGATGGGGTGCTTCTGCGCGAACTGGTCGTGCACGAGCTCGGGCTCGGCCGCGTCGATGAGGTAGTCCGAGTAGAACGTCTTCATTTCTTCGGTCAGGCTCTGCTGGGTAGTCACCTGCGTGTTTGCGTCAAACAGGCGCAGGTCCATGTGGATGTTTTCCATACTCATGTCTCCTTTTTTCTCTGCTGTCCGCTTCCGGGGACAGCGCCGGGGCAGCGCCCGGCCGCTGCGCTGCCGTTGGGTTTTGTCTCCTGCGCGGGGACGCGGCCGGTGTCCTCCGCAACGTGGCCGGGGTAGGCCGCGGCGAGCTGCCGCAGGCCCGTCACGGCCACGGTAAACGCCGCGCGCACATCGGCCCGGTCGTCCGCTGCGATGGCTGCGTGCCCGGCGCAGAGCGTGCGCTGCACGCCCTGCGCGCCCAGCGCATCGAGCGCGCCAGCCAGCGCGCACACGAGCGCCGACGCCCCGGCGCACACGATGTCTCTGCCCGGGCAGAAGTCCGCGTGGCCGTCCGCGCGCAGCACGCACCGCCCGTCCCGGCGGATGTACGCGAAGCGGGTCACAGGCTCAGCTTCACGCGCTCGCCGCGCTCCGCGCGCGCGGCGAGCGCCGCGCGGTCGGCGCGGCTCATGCGCGACACGTCCGGCCGCACCACGATGCCGGCCCCGCCGCCGCCCAGGCCGTTTTCGGCCGGGCGCAGGCCGCGGGCGCGGATGTGCTCGGCCACGCGCTGCTCGGCGCTGCGGCCCGCGCGCACGCAGGCCGCCTCCAGCAGCGCCTGCGCGTGCAGCGCGAACCACGCCGTGCGCACGTCCACACCGGCGCGCAGCAGTGCGCAAAACTGTGCATCGCTCAGCGCCGCGCCCAGGTCAAAGTCCGGGCACTGCGCCGCCAGCTCGTCCGCCTCGCGCGACCAGCGCGCGGCGGATTCCTCGGCCGCGCGGCGCGCCCGCTGCTGGGCCTTGCGCTCGATCGCGCCGCGCAGCGCGCCGACGGTCACGGCCTCCTCGGCCGGCGCACGCGGCGCGGCCGTTTCGGGTGCTGCGGGTGCGCTCTGCTCCGGCGCGGTGGGGATGTTTTGTTCGTTCATACTCTGTGCTCCCTTCTGCCCTCAGCGGGCGCTCGCTGTGATGACGCGGTTTTTCTCTGCCTGCGCCCGCAGCAGCGGGTCGGCGGACGTGTTCGTGCCCGCGTCCGGCGTCTCCGGCTGCGGCGGCACGATGCTGCTGCGCACGGCCTCAAGCACCTTGTCGCGCCCCGGAAACTGCATCATCTCCAGCATCGGCACGGCCTGCTGCGCGAACGCGGGGTTAAACACGCCCAGCTGATACAGCTGCCGTGCCAGCTCGTTTTGCGACGCGGTCGCGTACGGGCTCTCCTTCTGCGCGTGCACCGACACGTCGAATGCCGGCGCGCGCAGCAGCGCCATGCCGTCGGCGTCTATGCCCACGGTCCTGGCCTGCAGCCCGGCGTTGGAGTACGTGCAGAATGCGTAGCCCTGCGCGCCCGGCGCCGCCACGCGAAACGGCCGCGTCTCGGTGTAGTACGCGCGGATGAGCTCGATCACGAGCTCGACCACGCGTTCGAACGCGCGGTAGCTCGCGCGCAGCGTGTCGCGGCTGGACTTGCTGCCGGCCTCCTGCAGCGCCGCGATGGCGCTCGCCGCCGTCACGCCGCCGGACACGCTGCCCTGCGTCACGTCGCGGCTGTTGCTCGTCTCCTTGAGCTCGTCGATCTTCAGCTGCAACATGTTCACCCACTGGCCGTCGAGGTTGTAGAGGCTGATCTGGCGCAGCCGCTCGTCGTCGATGCTGCCCTCGACCTCGACGAGCGGCTTCGACCAGTCGAGAAATTCCTGCGCGTTCACGCCGCAGCCCTTCTTGACCCAGAAGCGCGGGGTGGACGCCTTCATGCTCATCTCCAGCAGGTTGCCGCTCAGGCGGTCGATGTACTGCTGCGGGTCTTTGCTCACGGCGATCATGCCGAAGCCGCACGGCGTGCCGGCCTCGGGGTAGAGCACGTCGAACACGACCGGGTACTGCCCGTGCGGGTAGAAGCCGCCGGCCATGGCGGGGTCGTTCTCGCTCGCGTAGAGCAGGTCGCGCCCGGTGAATTTGATCAGGTGCAGCGCCGTGCCGCCGCCGGGCAGCGGCTTTTTGTAGTACCAGTCCACGACGATGCTCTTGTTCGAGGTGTCCACCGCGTCGTCATACAGATACTGCGCCAGCTCCACGCCGCAGCTGCCGGGCCGCGCGTCGGGCCAGGCGGCGGAAATGTCGTCGTTGTCCATGAGCGCGCACACGAAGAGGTTGCGGCTGGCCTGAATGTCCGTGATGCCCGGCTCCCAGAACAGGTTCAGCAGGTCGAGCTGGCGCACGGCCACGTCGCCGAGGCCGTTGCTCCCGGCGCTGTCCCAGAACACGCCGTAGGCCGCGCACCCGTGCTTGAGCTTGTACCACCACGCATCGGACCACACCTGCTCAAAGTGCGTCTTTTCCAGCACGGCCGGCACGATGGCCGACAGCGCCTTCGCGTCCGGTTCATCCTGCTCGCTGCGCGGCAGGATCACTGCCTCCGGGAAGCTGTCCATCGCGTCGGCGTGCTTCGAGACAATGGCGTTGAACAGCCACGCGCTCGTCGGCTCTACCACGTCGCCGCCCTGCTCGCGGCGGCGGTCGCGCAGGTACTGCCAGTGCCGCAGGCGGTACCACTGCTCGTCGGCGATGATGCGCGCCTCGAGCGCGCGCTTGCCGTCCTTGTACCGGCGCAGAAGCTCCGTGCCGCGCGCCACGTCGTCCGGCGTGATCACGGGCGCGGCCATGTCCGGCCCGGCCGCCTCTGCCGCACCTGCCGCCGCCGGCATCGCCGCCGCATCCGCCGCGCGGTAGGGCATGGGGTTCGTTTTCTCGTTTGTCATAAACTCTCCTTTGCTGCCGTTTCCGGCGAAATGGTTTACATAACTTTTCGCATTTTGCGAGAAAAAGAGACTGCCGTCGCAGTCTTTTCCTGTTTACATAACTAATCGCTGCTCAGCGGGTCGAACACTTTCGGCGTCCGTTGTACCACGGGCCGCGGCGCGATGGGGTCGGACTGGCACAGATACCGGATCTCGTCGGCGATGTGGTCCTCCTGCCGCGTGTCCACGTCCTCGGGCGCGTGTGCGTCGTAGCGCAGCAGCGGCAGCGTGCGCCGCGTATCCCGGCAGTTGCGGAAGACATACAGCATTGGCAGCCCGGCAGCGTCGAACGCCAGCCGATAGTGCACTTGCATCCAGCCGGGCAGGCGCTTGTGGTCGCCCGGCTCGAAGTACACGCCGTACCGGTCGGCAATGTCGGCGATGCTGTCGCCGCGCGATGCGTCCCAGATCGCGGGGTCGGCCACGCCGCGGATGTCCCGGCCGCGCAGATAGGGGTGCGTGGCCTCCGTGGTGCGGATCTGCTCGAAGATCTGCTCCGGCGTCCAGCGCACGCCGGTGTCCGGCTCGCCGGGCACGCAGCCGTAGAGTTCGAGGATGCGGTACAGCCGCCCGTCGAAGTCCACCGCCCACCAGCCCACGGAAAACGGCTTGGCGTACCCGAAGTCGAAGCTGCGGTACACCCGCCACGTGTTCGGGATGTCGAACGGCTCGATCACGTGCGTCCACTTCCCGTCGGCGTAGTGCGCGGGGTCGTCGCGCCACTCGGCGAATACCTGCCCCTCGTACACGTTCCAGTCTCCCTCAAGGTGCGCGCGCCGCCGTGCGGGCGGCAGCGCCTCCAGCCGCTTGAGATAGCCGGGGTCGCGCTGCATGAGCACCTGGTTGTCGTAGACCTTCGCCGGGATGAACACATAGTCCGCCGGGTCTTCGCCGTCGTGAAACGCGCGGTCGATGAACAGGCGCTTGATGTAGGCGTGGCCCGGCCCGCCGGGGTTGCACGTGTAGTAGATGCGCGGGGCGAAGTCCGTGCGCGTCGTGCGCAGGCAGGTGGCGATGAACGTCAGCCAGTCGGGCTCGAAGTTCGTCGCCTCCTCGAAGCCGATCACCTCGTACTCCTGCCCCTGATACTGGGCGCAGTCGCTGTCGCTGTCGCAGTAGCCCATCACGAGCCGCGACCCGTTCGGAAACCGGAACGCGCGCTCCGCGCCGCTCCACGCGGCATAGCCCGCCAGCTCCCGCTGCAGCGGCAGGATGTGGTTGGCGCGCAGCTCCGGCAGCGTCCGGCGCAGCAGCAGCAGCTTCAGCCCCGGATAGCGCATCGCCAGCAGCACGAGCTTGCGCCGCATGGCCCAGCTCTTGCCGCCGCCGCGCGCCCCGCCGTAGGCGATGTTGGCCGCCTCCGCGCGGAAGAACGCCTGCTGCCGCGGGTTCGGCGTCTCGCGCCGCAGTACCTTATAAATATAGGGTTCGTTTTTGCGTGCCATCGCGCCTCCTCACTACCGGCTCCACTGCTCGAGCGCGCCCTCGAAGCGCAGCACCTCCGGCTCGGCCGCGCCCTCGTCCTTCGCGGGCGCGGCCTTGCCCCGCTCGTGGCCGAGCACCATGCCCGCCGCCTTGAGCCGCAGCTCCGGCTTTACGGACGCATCGGCCACCATGGCCGCCAGCTGCTCGAGAATGCGCTCCTTCTCGTCCTCGAGGTCGATCATGTCGCGCGCTCCCGGTACGAGAGCACGTAGTCCTCGCCGTCGGCAGCCGCCGCGAATTCGTAGGTCTCCAGCGCGTCGTGCACGGCCTGCTTTGGCAGCCGCAGCGTCGCGCCGTCGCCGCAGCGCACGCACAGCGCAGCCAAAATCGCGCCCGACAGGCCCAGCAGCTCCTCATACGCCGCGCGCTGCTCGCGCAGCTTTCGCCGCAGGTCGGTGTTCGTCTGCTTTTTCATGTACCATCCTCCTTGTTTTCTTCCATGGCCGCCGCGCGCAGCCGTGCGCGCCGCCGCCGCTGCCGCTCGCGGCTGGCCGCCCGCTGGTCGATCAGGCGGCCGGTGTAGTCGCCCCAGTCGTGCAGCCGCCAGTCCGCGTCCACAAACCCGGACGTGCGCAGCGCCACCGCGAGGTCGCCGGCCCGGCGCTCGCTGAACTGGCAGATCTCCGCCAGCTGCCTTGCCGGCAGGGCGGATAGGTCGCCGTCCGGCGCATTGTCCAGCGCCCACAGCCACAGCAGGCACATGTGCCCGAGTGCCGCCGGCGTGCGCAGCCCCAGCGCGTCGCGCAGGGCCAGCAGCTTGCGGTGCTGCGGCAGCGATTGGTGCAGTTCAATCCATGCCATGCCCCGGGCCGCGCCCGGCCACGGATCGTTTCCGTTTTTTCATTCCGGCGGTCCCTCACCTCCTTGCGGTTTACATAACGCTGCATCTCCGCCAGTTCGGCGGCATTTTCCCCGCCGAAGCGGCAGCTTTGGCTGTGGAAGCCGCGCATTTGCCCGGCTTCGCGTCGGAGATCGGTTGCGCTTGGCCGCACAGTGTCGGAAGCGGCCCCTTCTATTTCCATTTTATTATGCATTTGCATATCTGTCAAGCGAAATATTATGTACGGAACGAAAAACATTCCGCACAGTCCGCGCACGTCTGCGTGATCACGACCGGATTCTCCGCCTCAGAGGTTTACATAACGTCATTTGCGGATCCTGTCGAAATCTCTGCGTCCCCACTTTCCGCGCCAAAACCGGGCGCAATTTGCCCACCGCGCCCCACGAAAGTTGGCAGAGAAAGCAAAAAAGGTTGCAATTCCGTAACAGCTGGTGTAAGATAAGCAATTGTGTGTATGCGTTATGTCAACAACCAGGCAAAATACCGGAACATAAGGAGTCATCTATGAAGAAACGAATCCTCAGTCTGGCGCTGACGCTGTGCCTGCTGGCGGGGCTGCTGCCCTGCCTGACGGTGGGTGCTGCGGCGGCCGACCGGGTCGATGCCGCGCCGTATGCGAGCGTGGAATATGCGAAAAACGCCGACGTGAAGACAGGCACGGTCCGCTATGTCTGCCAGGTGCCGGCCTATACGGACCTGTTCTGTCCCGAGTATTGGGGCAGCTACACGAACTATGCCAACCACGAGTGCTTCACGGCGTGCATTTCCATGGCGCTGTCGTACCTCGGCCTGGACGCCACGCCCGGCGCGCTCGGCGATTACTGGCTCAGCCGCGGCCACTACGGCGCACCCTTTGCCACCACGCCGGATGACGTCGCCTTCAGCGGCGCGACGTACAGCAAGGTCTCGCTCGCCGAGGCCATCGCGCGCTACGTCGGTGGCGAGGGCAGCTACAGCCCACCGATCATCCACCTCAACGGCTACTCGGCCAACGGCCACTATGTCATGATCATCGGCCAGGACTCGGCCACGGAGTACCGCGTGCTCGATCCGGCCGTGAAGTCGATCTATTCCATGACGCTCACGAACGGCAGCACCGTGCATTATTTCAAGGGCAGCGAGCGCGTCACGGAGGCGGTGCAGTACTACTATCCGGTGCACCACTGGAGCGCCTGGACGGCCATCGAGACGGACGACGGCGCCGTGGACATGGAGCGCACCTGCGTCGACTGCGGCAAGACGGAAACGGCCAGGATCCCGGATCCCTGCGTCGGTGACGAATACTGTGCCGGCGGCGTGTTTGATGATATGCCGGCAGCGAGCAGCTGGATGCACGAGGGCATTGACTATTGCGTGCTCTTCGGCCTTATGAACGGCGTCGGCAAGAACCAGTTCGACCCCATGGGGCAGACGACGCGCGCCATGCTCGTGTCGATCCTCTATCGGATGGCCGGCGAGCCGGACGTGTCCGAACTGCCGGAGGCGCCGTTTGTGGACGTTTCGGACGACGCCTGGTATGCTGCCGCCGTGCGCTGGGCCTATGCCAACGAGGTCGTGCTCGGCACGGACGACACGCACTTTGCGCCGGATGCCCGCCTCACGCGCGCGCAGCTGGTCACGATGCTCTACCGCGCCTACGGCCCGGAAAAGGGCGTCCGCCCGCGCCCAATCGGCGGCTATACGGACTGGAACACCGTGCCCGACTGGGCGTATTCCGCCACGACGTGGGCGGTCTCCATGGGCATCCTCTACGGCACGAGCAGCACGGAGCTCAGCCCGAATACCGGCGCCAACCGCGCGCAGCTTGCCCTGTTCATGATGCGCACCTGCCGCCTGCAGGGAGAGCTGGATTCCTGAAAAATCCGGACAAGCGGGTAGAATTGTTTCGCAAAGTGTGCAAAAATGTTACATCATCGCAATAATGACCAATGAATTATGGTGACATGTGGGTTACTATAGGGCCAGAAAAAACAGCGCCGGTGTTTGCCCGGCGCAGGAACGGAGGCACACTTCATGAAACAGAACCGGACGCGCACGGCGCTCGCGGATGCATATATGCACCTGCTCAACGACTACACGATCGACCGCATCACGGTCAAGATGATCACGGACGCCGTTGGCTGCAGCCGCAAAACGTTCTACTATTATTTCACGGATGTTTACGTGCTCACGCAGTACGTGTTTGAGCTGCGCGTGCAGCAGTTTCTGGACACGAACGGCAACTTCGAGACCATGCGCGAGGGCTTTCTGACGCTGGCGGCGAACCTCTCGAACGACCGGCAGGCCATCCTGAACATCTACCACGGCTACGGCAAGGAAGAGCTCGAGCGCTTCACGTGGGAGACGAGCGATTACTATGCCCGCCAGGTCATCACGCGCTACGCGCAGAACATGGACATCGCGCCCGAGGATCTCGAGGCGATCATCCGCATGTACACGGACATGATGTTCGGCATGCTCATCGACTGGATCAACAACGGCATGGAAGGGGACTATTCCCGCAAGCTGGACATTGCGCTCACGGCGCTCATGCCGGTGCTGCGCGCCAACTGCCGCAGCGCGAAAGCGGCGGCGGCCAACGGCCAGTAAACCGCATAAAAACACCCGGATCTCGTGAGAGATCCGGGTGTTTTTTTCGATTGCAGGATCACTGCTCGCAAAACCGCATCAGCACGGTCGCAACTTCAGCGCGTGTGCCGGTCTTCTGCGGTGCGAGGGTGGTCGCGGACGTGCCGGCGATCACGCCGGTGCCCACGGCCCAGGCCATGGCCTCACGCGCCCATGTTGACACGCGCGCCTGATCCTGATAGCCCGCGAGCGCGCCGTCCGGGCCGCTGAGCGCCTGCTCGCGGCCGGCGTAGCCGTAAAGCATGGTCACCATCTGCTCGCGGGTCAGCGCTTCGTTCGGCGCAAACCGCGTCGGGGACACGCCGGCGACCACGCCCGCGTTGTACGCCCAGATGACGGCGTCGGTGTACCAGCTGCCGCCCGCGTCGGTAAACGGGCAGCTCAGACCGCGCACGGACGGCGCGCCCTCGAGCGCGTAGAGCACCTGCGCGAACATGGCGCGCGTCATCTGTGTGTTGGGCTGGAAGCGGTTGCTGCCCATGCCGTTCATGATCCGGCCGTACTTGACGTAGTCCACGGCGGGGGCATACCATGCGTCCGCAGCCACGTCGTCAAACAGGCCCGTGTAGCTTACGGTCTGCTTGCTGGTCATGTAGTCGTCCGGCAGGCTGCGCAGCCAGGCGAGGCCCGGCTCGCCGCAGTGGGCCAGCCCGATCACGAGCAGGTTTGCCAGCAGCGTCATCGTCGTGCCGGGGTATTTGAGCGCCATTTTCGACAGGCGCGGCGCGAGCATACCCATCGCGGCCTCGATGCCCGCAAGGTCGTAGGTCAGAACGCCGTTTTCCTGCAGCGCCTCGACCAGATAGCCGGTCAGGAGCTTGGCGGCCGTGCCGTTTTTGATCATGCCGGGGATGGTCAGCGAGTAGAAGAGCTTCTTCCAGTTGTCCTGCACCTTTTTGGCGAAGTCCTCGGCCACGCCGGAGGTGTCCTTATCGGCCGCACCGAAAATATCCGCCAGCAGGGCCACAAGGAAGTCCTGCATGTTCTCCGCATAGTCTTCGCGTGAGGAGGCGAGGCACGTCGTGATCGCCTCGCAGAGGTCGGCGTAGAATTCCTTCTGCGTCATGTTGACCTTGAAGATCTTGCCGAGATCGCCGCTCGTGATGTCCTTCGGGTCAATGCCCCAGGCCTGGAAGTAGTCGGGCCAGTAGATGCCGCCGTTGTTCGGGATCTTCACGAATTCCCTGAGCATGGCGGCCTTGTAGGTGAGGTAGTTGTCGTCGCCCTTGGTCGGCACGACGCGGTCGACGCCGTAGCGGGCGAAGTCCCAGTTGTCGAACGCGACGTAGGTCACGAGGTCGTTTTCATTGACGAGATTCTGGATGTTGTCATACACGCGGCCCTGCACCTGCTCTTTCATCGCGCCCATGGGTGGCTCATAGCAGTAGCAGTACAGGTCGTGCGGGCTGAGGCTGACGCCCGCGCCGAGGCTGTAGCCGTTGTCGAGCGCGCCGCCGACCATGTTGGACACGGCCGCGCCGCGGCTGTAGCCCGCGATCCAGATCTTCACCCGGCCGGAGATGCCGGTGTCGGCAATGTAGCCGCGCAGGTAGTCGAGCACCTGGTCGCGGCCGAGGGCGAAGCCCTTGTGCTCGCCCGCAGCATCGAGCCGGGCGTTGCCGCCCCACTCGGCGTGGTAGTTGTTGCCGCGCACGCCGACGGCGATGAGCGTGTAGCTGCCGCCGTTGTCGCGGATGGTCTTGCTGGCGCAGCTGATGCCGATGGAGTCGGCCTCGGCGGGCTGGAACATCCATTTGTTCGACTGGATATTCTCAAAGCCGCACTGCTCGGCCATGGACACAAAGTTGCGGTTGCCGGTGGCGTAGTTGTCCGTCTTTTCGGAGTCCTTGCTCGTATAGGCCGCGAACGCGAGGCCCATAGACATCAGCGCGAGATCCTTGCGGTACGTGTAGCCGCTCCGGGTGAACAGATCGTCGCTGTACGTAAAGGCCGCTTCATAGTCGTGGGTGTCGATCCCGTGACCGGAAGCGTAGCGTACTGTGACGGTCCTGGCGTCCCCCGTGTCCGCCGCGGCGGCGGCCGGCACGAGCGACACGGTCAGCACCAGACACAGCAGCAGGCTGATGATGCGCTTTTTCATGTTCTTTCTCCTCCCATTTTTGTCGGTCTGCAAGTTCAGATACAACCAATTTTATTATACGTATGAAAAATGGAAATAGCAAGGAGCAATTTCAATCCGCCTGTTCAGGACCGGCAAAAAAATGCCCCGCAGCGCCCATGGGCGCTGCGGGGCAGAAAATGTGCGGTGTTTATTGCCGGAACATGGTGTAAGCACGGCCGTCGCCGACGGCGTCGGCGATCATCATACGGTCGCTGAGCACGGAAAAGCGGTAAAACGCCACGGCGTCTTCGCCCGTTCCGGCGTAGATGGCGTTGTCGCGCAGGGTGCATTCCTTCCCGCTCAGGCCGGGCAGGGAGCAGGTCACCGTGCCGTCGTCGGCAACGGTCAGCTCGCCCGCGTCGCTGCTCCAGCTTCCGGTCAAAAACGCTTGCGCGTAGCTGTCGTCGCGCATGATGACCTGATTGGTGTCGGAAAAGCCGATAAGCTCCATAAGCTTCTGCGCGGCCTGCGCGTTGGTCATGCCGGACGCGAGCGCAAGCTGGCCCAGGCTGTCGCACAGGTGGGCGTTGGTGAGAAACAGGCGCTTGTCGCTGTCGGAATAATTGCGCGCGGCGAGCACGGTGTAGTCGGCCAGCGCGGTCTGGTAATCCTGCGCGCTGTAGGCCTCCGCGGCCGCGGCGTAGATCTGCGGCAGGCTCTTGGCCTCTATGGTGTCGAGCACGCCGCTGTAGGCCGCAAGGCCTGCGTCGGTGTAGGTCTCGCGCAGGTCGTCGAGATACATGAGCGCCTGCGTGTACTGCCCGGCCTGATAGAGCCGGCCGGTTCGGATGATCTCCGTGCGCAGGCTATTGTCCCCGGCGGGAAAGAGCTTGACGTCGCCGCGCAGGGTCTCGGCGGTGTCAAACTGGAAGTTGCAGATCGCGTCCTTGACGCGGCTGTTCACGGCCGCGTCCTGCGAGGCGACGACGGCGAATCCCGCGCCGACGGCGATGAGCACGATGGTGATGCCGATGAGCAGCGCACGCAGCCGTTTGTTGTTCCAGATCTTTTCGTGCAGGACCGGCCGCCCGCACTGCGGGCAGCGGCGCGCGCCCTGCGGCAGCTCCGCATGGCATTCGCGGCATTGCATATGCTGTTCCCCCCTCACGATGGTCGCGCCTTTTTTTGACACAAACCAGGCGCAACGCTCATTATAGCCGATTCCGGTGCGCAGTGCAAGCCGCGCGGCGGGAAAAGCCGCGAAAACCTGTCAGGAACGCGCTAAGAAAGCGGTAAGGAAAATTGCGCACATGGCGCTGTTTGTCCGCTTGACATCCGGTGCGGATCCGGTAAAATAAACCTGTAACCGGTATTGCCGCCAATCTGTCCGGCGCCGAAGTGTGTGCGGCGGCGGAACATCAAGAAAGGGGTAAAGCAGCATGAACGCAAATGCATTTGTCCACTGGGGCCTCGGCCTCGCATCCGACATTCTGGAGATCTGTAAGGAGGGCAAGGCTGCCGCGATCGTTGACGCGATCGACAAATGGTATCCCGAGCTCCTGTAAGCAGAAACAGGAAAAATGGTCCCCCGGAGCATCGCTCCGGGGGATTTTTTGTGTCGAACCGTACCGATTGGGTGAATAACCACGCACGCAGAGGTTGAAATCCGGCGAAATGCGCGCTATACTATCGCCAGACCAGATCTCACTGGTCATTGTTGCTGTAAGGAGCATATTCTCATGCAGAAGTTTGAAAAGCACAGCCCGGTCGTCGTGACCGAGGTCACGACCAAGCACGAGCTGCGCCAGTTTATGCAGTATCCCAATCGGCTCTATGCCGATAATCCGAACTACATTCCCTCGTTCTACGGCGATGACCTCTCGGACTGGACGCCGGGCAAAAACCCCGCGTTTGATTATTGCGAGGCGCGCTGCTGGCTGGCCCGGCGCGACGGAGAGATCGTCGGCCGCATCGGCGCGATCCTCAGCCACAAGGCCAATGACAAGTTCGGCACGCACCGCATGCGCTTCAGCCAGGTGGACTTCGTGGATGATTCCGAGGTTTCGGCGGCGCTGTTCGGCACGGTCGAGCGCTGGGCGCGCGAAAAGGGCTGCGACCAGGTGCACGGCCCGCTCGGCTTCACGGACATGGACCGCGAGGGTATGCTCGTCGAGGGCTTTGACCGCCGAAGCCTGTTTTTCACCAACTACAACGCGCCGTATTATCTCGAGCACCTCACCCGACTCGGCTACCGCAAGGATGTTGACTGGATCGAGTACCGCATCACCGTGCCCGAACCGGGCGGCGCGGAGGCCGAGCGCCTGCACAAGCTCTCGGAGTTCATCCTCAAGCGCAAGCACCTGCACGTGGCCACCGTGCACCACAAGAGCGAGTACGGCCCGTTTGTCCGCCAGGTCTTTGAGCTGGTCAACGCGGCTTATGCGCCGCTCTACGGTGTCGTGGAGCTCTCGGACGAGCAGATCGAGCGCTATGCCAACAAGTTCATCCCGCTCGTAGACCCGGACTTTGTCTGCTTCGTGGTTGACGAGCAGGATCAGCTCGTGGCCTTCGGCGTTACGGCGCTTGACCCCTCGGTCGCGCTCAAGCACTCCGACGGCCGCCTGTTCCCGTTCGGCTGGGCGGGCGTGCTCAACGACCTGCACCACAGCGACACGCTCATCATGCTGCTCACGGCCGTGCGGCCTGATCTGCAGGCCGAGGGCATCAATGCCGTCATGATGGATCATGTCTGTCAGAGCTGCAACCGCCACGGCGTGCGCTTTGCCGAGACCGGCCCGATGCTCGAGCTCAATGACCACATCCTCGCGCAGTGGAAGCGGCTCGAGAAAGAGCAGCACAAGCGCCGCCGCTGCTTCATCAAGGATCTGGATCATGACGTCAACGCGGCCAACGCCGCCGCAGCGCAGACCGAGACCCCGGAGACGGAAAGCGCCGAATAACGCGGATGCGAAAGAAAAAATGACCAGCGCGCCGGCTTTGCCCGGCGCGCTGGTTCTTTTAAAGCCTTCTCCTTGCGGGGAAATGGTGCATGATTTCCTATGTGTTTGCGCAGCAGGGGAGCCCGAGGGGGCAAGGCCCGCCTCGGATGAGATCACGCATCGCCGCAAGGCGATGCCTTCTCCCCGAGGAGAAGGTGGTGCATGATTTCGTAAGTGTTTGCGCAGCAGGGGAGCCCGAGGGGGCAAGGCCCGCCTCGGATGAGATCACGCATCGCCGCAAGGCGATGCCTTCTCCCTGAGGAGAAGGTGGTGCATGATTTCCTATGTGTTTGCGCAGCAGGGGAGCCCGAGGGGGCAAGACCCGCCTCGGATGAGATCACGCATCGCCGCAAGGCGATGCCTTCTCCCTGAGGAG